>Ga0213870_1000028_pt1 | contig 83976 bp, 81 predicted proteins | sample WICALVC2017_Meta_FD_160119 | JGI IMG/M metagenome (GOLD analysis project Ga0213870, IMG submission 160119) | Freshwater microbial communities from subterranean cave lake in Wind Cave National Park, South Dakota, United States - WICALVC2017 | ecosystem: Environmental > Aquatic > Deep subsurface >...
CATCAATAAAAAGTATTGTCCGTTTTTGGGCTGTTTGGTTTGTTCGGGCATTAATTATTATTTTCTTCAGGTCTTCTTTCCCTGTTTGGACTGCGGAAAAAGAGTGAAAATCAGAGTTGGTGGCTTTGGAAATAATATAAGCAAGAGTTGTCTTGCCGCTTCCCGGAGGTCCCCACAAAATCATAGAAAAAAATGTTTTTCCTTCAATCATTTTTCGCAAGATCTTATCATGCCCAACCAAGTGCTCCTGTCCAAAAAATTCTTCTAGTTTCTGAGGTCTCAACCTATATGCTAAATTCATAGGGCTATTGTAGCATTTTTAAGCTTAGAGGGTTTTTAAAAACTCCAGAGTTCCTTTTTCAAAATTAGCTTGTGTACGCTTAATAGGAAAACGATAATTTGATGTTTGTATTTTTTCCTTTCCAACATATACAAATTCAACAGGAAGATTTTGTAAATTAATTTCCTCTGCCATTGGCACGTCTGATACAAAACTGTCCCCAAAAGCGATATACCTTTGAGGACTAATTCCCCTACTCTTGACCCATTCAATTATTCTTTTAACAGCAAAATGTTTTCCTACAAATTTATTCTCAACGTCAACGGCAATTGTTGTCGGATCAACTTTAAATTTCTCTGAGATATTTCGTCTTTGAAGCAATGTTTTTAATTGAGGTATAAGATATTGCTGTTTGTTTTTGTACTCTTCCAAAGAATATCCGTCTTTCATTTCTGTTGATATCATTGTTAACTTTGATTCATCAAAGAACATGCTGTCAGAGTAGTTGCTATTTATAAGATCTCGGACTTTATTCCTGAGGTCATCTGGGACGGAAATATTATCATCTTTTTTCTCAAGCAAATTTCCATCTTCATCAAACTCAGCCCATGTTCCGCCCTTCTCTCCAACAGCAAAAAGATTTTTAAGAATAGTTTTATCCTCAACTTTCTCTTTTAATGGATTAATAACTCTTTCAATCACCCATGATACAGATCTTCCCGTATTTAAGGCAACAGGTTCTCCTCGTTTTAGTTTTTTTATAATCTCATACAATATTTCAGGCTCTGTAACTCTTTTTTCAGAAGGATTGGTAATTACTCCATCAACATCGAAAATCCATGCCGCATCAACAATACGCTCTCGTTCTAAATCTGGACTCATGTCTTCTTCTCCTTCTTCCATGAGGACATTATACCACTCTTTGATAGTAGAGTTTTAAGACCGCTCCATACCACAGTGAGGGGGTAAATTACTTTTAGCTTTACACCTTTAAGGTGCGAATGTAAAGAAAACCTTTTTTCATAAGTTTTGGTCAATTTACGCGTGATGAACAGCATATTGCCGGAGTATATTGGGGAAGATATTCTAGAGTAAGTGAAGCCACAAATAAATTCTCTTTTTTGTAAGTTTGATAAATCCAGCGCCTTTTTTCTGCGGGGTATTGAACGCACGCAGAAAAAGAAACCACCAAACCCACACAGCAAGGCTTGGGGGTTTTAAAAAGGTGCTGGATAAAGAAACTTTTGAAATGATCCAAAGAGAAACAAAGCCATTGGCTAAAAAGGAGTAGGCTTTTAGCAAATTACCCTCTTGCGGCGCGGACGCGGTCAAGTTTGGTGAGGAGTTTTTTCCGAAGTCTTAGATTTTTTGGAGTTACTTCCAAAAGCTCATCTTCTTCCAAAAAATCCAAATACTGCTCAAGACTCATTTTCAAAGGCGGAGTTAGGGCAATTGCGATATCAGAAGTTGAAGATCGCATATTGGTTAATTTTTTTCCTTTTGCGACATTTATTTCTATGTCTTCCCCTCTTGAATTAAGTCCAATAATCATTCCTTCATAAACAAGAGTTCCAGGATCAATGAAAGTGATTCCTCTTCCTTGCGCATTTTCAAGACCAAAAGTTAATGCAACTCCTCCCTCTGATGCTATTAATACGCCATTTCTGATTTTTGGAAGTGGAGGAGTTAAGGGCTCATATTTATCAAACATTGTATTTATCACTGCTGTTCCTTTGGTATTGGTAAGCAGAACATTTCGTATTCCCAAAAGTGCTTTGGATGGAATTTTATATTCAAATCTAGTATTTCCTTTTCCATAAGTATTCATATTTGTCATTTGTCCTTTTCTTTCACCTAGCTCTCTTGTTACAACTCCCTGAAATTCATCCGGGACATCAATTATCAAATCCTCAACTGGTTCCATTTCAATGCCATCAATAACCTTCGTAATAACTTCTGGTTTTTCTACTTGAAGTTCATAACCCTCACGTCTCAATGTTTCTATTAGAACAGACAAATGTAATTCCCCTCGACCGGAAACAACAAATTTATCTTCTCTGACTTCAAGCTTGAGACTTATATTTGTTTCCAATTCTTTAAGTAGTCTTTCATAAACTTGTCTTGAGTTGGAAAATTTTCCTTCTTTTCCAGCAAAAGGACTTGTGTTTGCGAAAATAGCAATTTTAATCGTGGGGTTTTCAATAGAAATTCTAGGAAGTGCAACCGGATTGCTGGGATCTGTAATCGTATCACCTATGGCAACCCCATCCACTCCTGTTATGTCAACTATTTCTCCAGCCATTACTTTTTCAACTTCGTCTTTTTTGAGTCCGCGGTTTATAAAAATATTTTCTATTTTAGCCGGGATTTTTTCGTTTTTAGCATTAATTAATACGACAGATTGTCCTTTTTCAAGACTGCCACTTCTTATTTTTCCGATAACGTGTTTACCTTTGTGTGTGTCAAAATCAAGTGCTGATGCAAGCATCTTAAAGGGTCCTTCTTCAATTTTTGGAGCAGGAATATAATTAACTATTGTTTGCATTATCGCATCAAGGCTTGTGCTGTTTTGAACATCCTCTAACTTTTCTGCAGCTTTTCCCTCTCGTCCAATTGCATACAAAACAGGGAAATTTAATTGTTCGGGATCTGTTACTAACTCCAAAAATAAATCATTTGTTTTTTCTAAAGAATCTTTGATATCTGCTAACTTTTTATCTATTTTATTTATAATTACAATTATTTTTAGTCTCATTCCTAAAGCTTTTTTAAGTACGAACTTTGTCTGAGGCATAGGCCCCTCTAATGCATCAATAATTAATAATGCTCCGTCTGCCATGTTAAGAGTTCTTTCCACTTCTCCAGAGAAATCTGCGTGTCCAGGAGTATCTATAATATTAATTTTGTAATCCTTATAATTTATAGCTGTATTTTTGGCCAAAATAGTGATACCCCTCTCTCTTTCTAAGGGATTTGAGTCAAGAATGGTTGTTTGCTGCATTTCTGCTTCGTTCTCGCGAAATGCCTTAAACTGCTTGAGCATGAAATCCACAAGAGTAGTTTTTCCATGGTCAACATGGGCAATCACTGCTATATTTCTGATTTTGTCCGATGTTAGTTTTGTATCGGTCATAATAAAAAAACCCTCTGTGTGAACCTGAAGGATATTGATAATTATATCATAAATTTGGTAAGCTTAAGGTATGTTCTTAAAGAAATTGTCCGCTTACTATCCTCTTGTGATGCGGCTTTCGTTGGCTTTTGTACTGGGATGGTTTGGAGTAAGTGAAATTATAGACCCTCGTTATTGGAGCGGTTATGTTCCGCCAATGATTGTAAAAACAGCGCCCTTAGGTATTTTTATTCTTGTTCAGATTCATGGACTTTTGCTCGTTATTCTATCTTTGACGCTTTTCTTAAGATTTCGTCTGCGGATTTTTGGACTTTTGATTATATTTACCTTGCTGTCAATTATCGGAGGCCTTATAAGCATGAATGGATTTGATGAAATTGTGGTTCGCGATATCGGGCTTTTCGGTCTTGCCCTCTCCATCTGGCTTTACGAAATCAAGGAGGAACAGAAACAGTGAGTTTAGCTTTACACCTTTAAGGTGTGATCGTAATTATTCGTCATCAATTATTTGATGCTTGATAAGTTCTAAACGTTTCCCATAATCGATTTGCCCTTCTGTAAAATCACGGTATTCTTTTCTGGAAGCAAATAAACCTAGTATTAGATCAGTTGAACAATATCCTTTTGCTCCATATGCATATTCTAAGTAAGATGACCATTGGTAATCCTGAGGTTTAGAAACTAACCCTGAAACAACAGGATTGATGTGAATATAGCGCGATACATGAATTAGCTGTTCGTCAGTTCCTACCCTTACTGATTTGAATGTTCCTTGCAAAAGGGATCCTACCCTCTTAAATTTTGTGTTGAAATACTTCGTATAGCTATTTGTAGTTTGACTCATAAATATAGATATTCCATTTGCTTTTAGCTGTTTTACTAAAAAATGAAAATGGTTGGGCATTAAGCAATAAGAAAAGATCTCAATAAGTTTAGAGTGTAAAGTTGGATTAAAATTATGAAATCCTTTTTTATCCAGCACCTTTTTAAAACCCCGCAGAAAAAAGGTGCTGGATTTATTAAGTGCGGAAAATTTTGGTTTGGGTCCTTCAAATTGATAATAATAAAAAGTCTCTACGAATCTCCTATAATCTCTAGGTTGTAAGAAAATATCTCTTTTGTCGCTACCGCGGTTAAAGATGTGGTAAACCTCGTTATTTACTAGTGGCAGAATTCGTCCGGGCATATAACTAAGCATAGCATAAATAAGATTATATTGATTGATTTAGCTTTACACCTTAAAGGTGTAAAGCTAAATAGTGATGTCAAAAGAAATATTTTGTCCTCTTGTAATTTCGCATATTTTTCTCGTATGATTAGGATGTGAATAAAACTATCCTTCACATTGACTTTGATTCGTTTTTTGCAAGCGTTGAGCAACAAGATAATCCCCTTTTGCGCAATAAACCTCTTGGGGTAACTGCTACCAATGGCAGAACTTGTATTATTGCATCAAGTAGAGAAGCAAAAAGGCTGGGAATCAAAACAGGGTCGCGCACTTATGAGGCTCTTCAAATTTGTCCTGATTTAAAACTTGTTAGCGCAAATTTTGTTAAATATTTTGAAGTCTCAAAAAAGTTTTTAGAAATTTGCCAAAACTTTTCTCCAAATGTTGAGCTTTTTTCAATTGACGAAGTTTTTATAGACATTACCTTAACCAATCACCTATTTGGAAAGGACGAGCGAAGCGACGGAGCTCGCCTGCTTGATAAGTGTGGACGAATTTACAATACTATTAAACTTATTAAGAATAAAATCAGATCAGAAATTGGCGAATATATTACGGTCTCAATTGGTATTTCCCACAATAGATTGTTGGCAAAGTTGGCATCGGGGATCAATAAGCCTGACGGAATATTTGAAATTACAAAAAACAATTTGGAAGCAGTATATACAGAATCAGAATTAACAGATGTTTGCGGAATTGGCAATAGAATTAAATTAAGGCTTAATAAAATAGGAATATATAATTTAATTCAGCTTAGAAACGCTTCAATTAATATTTTAAAACAAGAATTTGGAGATTTTGAAGGACATTTTCTAAAAAACATAGGTCTTGGCATAGATTCAGATTCTCTCAATTCTTTTACATCTGCTCCAGATGTTAAGTCAGTTGGCCGCAATTACTGTTTACCGAAAAATGAATATGACAAAACTGTAGTTTTGCAGAATCTCTATGAACTTTGTGAGGAAGTTGGTATTAAATTAAGGAGGCTTGGCAAGAAGACACGCACTATTGGTGTGTCTATTCGAGGGAACGTGACTATTGGCGGACGGCAGACTTATTCAAGCTATATGGATAGCGCATCAGAGATTTTTCGAGCGTGTCTTTCAATAATTCAAAAAGAACGTCATTCTGGCTTGGCACGTAAACATTCTGTACGTGCCTTGTCCAGAATCTCTAATATCGGTGGGGATTCTGGAGTCGCCCCGCTCATCTGGCCTCCCCAGAATGACGATAGAGTGAATTACGTAAGGCAAATAAGAGTGTGGGTTTCGAATTTGGAAGACGCAATTAACACTCCCCTATCTCTTTTTAATTCTGCAAAGCAGAATTCTTTACAGAAAACTATAGATAAAATTAACGATAAATTTGGAGATCACACTATTCGCAATGGCTTTCTTCTCTACGCAGAGAAATTAACCACAGTCCCCAATGGCTATATGGCAGACAAATACGAACGAACAAGACTAAGTTACGAAGGGCGGCGGGCGGCATCCACCAAGTTGGATCTCATGTTTCCTCTTCCCCAGAAAGTTTTTTTAAGCTTCTTTCCATGTCCCCTAAAAACTTTTCAGCAATTGGATATGGATTCTGCTTAACAGATTCATCCAGTTCTTTACTTTCTTTTAAATATTTCCAATAGGCTTCATCATCAAAAGTATCAAAAGTACCATCTTTTACCATTTCATCGAATAGTGGGGAATTAATATGCGCATATTCTATTAATAGTGTAATTAATTTTGCAGATTCTTCGGGCTCGATTGGAAATCGCGCTCCATCCATCCTGTTACCAACGCAGCTACTCCACCCTCCAGTCTCATTTAAAGATAGGTAACGTGGTACACGATATCGGGGATTGTTAGTAGTAACAATTATGGAATCTCCCGGCTTAAGTTTTCCTACGATACCGGCATGCAATTCGTTAAACCTCTTTTGCTGTTGAGCCGATATGCGTTCTGGCTGCTGGACTGGTCTATCCGATTGTGCTTCTACCATATATCATTATACTATCACCATTCAAATAAAATATCAATACTATTTTCTCAGGCTGCGGTGAAGGTTTTAGCTTTACACCTTTAGCTTTACACTTTTAAGGTGCGAACGTAAACGGAATATATGGCAGACAAATACGAACGTACGAAACTAGCATTAGGTAATATTTAAAACTTATTCTCTCGTATATCTTCGTAGACGAATTGGCATTCGGAGAGGATGGAATTTTTTTTGTCTTCAGGCAGTCCTAAAATATCCAAAGAAGAAGGATTTTTACATACATCTTTTGCCAAAACTACATGATTTGCCAAAAGCTCTTGTTTTTGATTTTGAGACAAAGTTGTTAGGACAGTAACTGGATGAAGTTTGTATTCCTCAATTAAATCTCTTAGGCCATCATTTGACGGATAGTCCCAGCTTATAACTTTCATATTGCTACATATTGCATAATTTAATGCATCAGAAGTAAGTTTTGTATTGGTTACAAGCCAAACATCATTGAGATTGTGCTTTTCTTTAATATCGTCAAATCTTGCTTTTGTATATAAAGAAACATGAACGTCAGATCTTGTTCCCGGCATGTTATGAAATTTGCATTCGACCATTGCCTTAGTATTGTCTTTTTCTGCAACAATATCTATTTCGTGACTAACGCATTTTCCCATTAAAATTTGCCTAATTTGATTACTGTATCCTTCCATTTTCAAAACTTCAGAAATATAATCTTCAAAAGGATATCCTGTTGGACCAAGGTCCATAATAGCTTGTTTTAGGCTATATTTTGCTCGACTAAAAGGATAACGAGACTTTTCCAAAAACTCAATAATGTGCTTGTAAATCTCGGATGTCGGAATGTTTTCGTACAGAGTAGATTTTATATGACTTATTGCATTTTCCCAAAGGTCGGAAGGTATCCCTGCTCTTTGAACTGACAAACGCAATTTATCCTCGTTAAATAGTTCTTTTTCCCCGGTTGCCTTAAGAATATAGGGCATATTTATCCAGCACCTTTCAAGACCTATGCTTTATCCAGCACCTTTTTAAAACCCCCAAGCCTTGTTGCGTGGGTTTGGTAGTTTCTTTTTCTGCGTGGGTTCAATACCCCGCAGAAAAAAGGTGCTGGATTTATTATCTTATCACAGCGCCTTGCTGAAAAGGTGCTGGATTTATACTACAGCAGATTTCGTCTTTTAAATACCACAAAGTCATCTTTATTAAAGACTTCAATATAATTTTTGTTTGATTTTATGCTTTTGATCATTGCCCTTTGAGCATCTAATGACGATGACCACGAAGAAGAGCTTAGTAAAAATAAAACAATGTCTGCCTTATCTATTCCGATAGGAATGGTGTAAATTATTCTTCTTTGAGAAAGATGTGATCCTAAATTATTAGTAGCAGCAACGCTATACTTTTGTGGTATCTTGGAAATAAATCTTTCAATAGTATCTTTATTTTTTAAAGGTTGAATAAACATGTCTATATTGGGATTTTTAGACATGGGTAGCGGTCCATAAAGATAAGACGCCAGTAAAGTCGCTAAAACAAGATAAACTCCTATATAGAGTTTGGGTATTTTGAGAAACCATTTTATGCAGCGTCTTTTTAAAACCCCGCAGCAGGCTTTGTGGGTTTGGTGGTTTCTTTTTCTGCGTGGGTTCAATACCCCGCAGAGAAAAGGTGCTGGATTTATCAATTGTTTTACTCCAAAAATAGCAGAGATAAATATGAAAGGAGTAATTGTTGCTGAATACTGATAGTAGATTTGATGAAGCTGAGAGTTATTGCTTAAAAGATTTATAAGAAAATCAGGAATACTAAATATGAGATGCATTGGAGAAAGCAAAGATAAGAAGCCCAAAGGTATAAAAATTTGCTTAAGATACTGGATGCGACTCTCTTCAAAAATTGTTGAAAACAGTTTTTGTGGAGATAATAAAATATTTGACACAACTTGAGTTGGTGAGTTTCCAAAATCTGAGTAATAAGCTAGGGCAAAGTGATGTTTCCCTAAGCTTTGAGGAATTGCATAACCTATAAGATAGACAAAAATTGTAAGAGATAGGAATATAATTATGGCTCCTAAAAGTTTTAATTTTATTCCTGTTTTAAATAATAGAGGAAAACCAAAAAGTGAGGTTATAACCCATACCTGTTCTTTGGTTATGCCTGAAAGTATAAGAAAAATTACCAGCAGGAAATATTTTTGTTTTATCAGGAAATAAAAAGACGCAAGAAGAAGTGTGGTTGCTAAGGTCACGGCATGAAAGTCATACAAATTCGTAAATTGCAACAAAGGATTCATTAAAAATAAGAAAGCAAAGATAATCGCCAGAGTTTTATTCTTGAGAACTTCTTTTGCAATTAAGAAAACAAAGATTCCTCCTATGCCCAGAACAAAAGATTGGATTAAAAGCAGCATTTTTGGATGAGGCCAGATAAGATAAAAAGGAGATAATAATATGAGCATAAAATCTGCATGAGAGGAGAGTCTGGAAATAATCTCGCCATTATCGCTTGAGGCTTGGAAAATCCGACCGTTAATCGTGTTCCAGACTGTTTGATCCATATTTCCCAAATCAAAACGGCCCGTATAAAAATTGTCGTAGCGAAGGAAGCTTGCAGTAGTGAAGTAGGCAAAGTAGACAAAGATAAAAAATCCCAGCAAAAATTCTAGCTTTTCTTGGAGAAATATTTTTCTAAAATTCATTTGTGCCCTCGGAGGGAATCGAACCCCCATTGCTGGTTCCGAAGACCAGTGCTTTATCCGTTAAGCTACAAGGGCGAAATGGGACAGAACTTGCAAAGGGACACTCCCAAGCCAACCCTTTGCGATCCCTACTTATTAATTATAACATTTTTATGCCTAGTTTTTTCAACAATTCTTTTGCATGTTGTAGAAAATGTATAAATGTGTATACAATAGTAAAGGAATGTCTTATAAAAAAATCAAAAAAAATAGACAATCTGTAGGTTATTATCTCAAGATTTACTTTATTTCAGTTTTTGTAAGCTTAGCTATCTTTACGGTAGGGAGTTTTTTTAAGCCTCAATTTTCTTGCGCAAATTCTGCAACTTGCATAAGCGATCTTTCAATCAATGTTGATAATAATGCTGTTGGTATTTTTCAAGGACGTAAAGTTATCCCCCCGAAAGTGGATTTAGCTCAGGCTATTTCCGAATCTTCGGTTCTAGGAGTTCGTGTTTCCAACAGCGAAAAACATATTTATATTGATTTATCAACGCAAACATTATATGCGTATGAAGGCAAAACTCAGATTATGAAGACTTTAATATCTTCAGGGAAATGGGGACGTACACCAGTTGGAAATTTTAATATTTGGCTAAAACTGCCAGTTACCCGTATGGCCGGAGGACAGGGCGCGGATGCTTATAATTTGCCAAATGTTCAATGGGTAATGTATTTTTACCGTGATTTTGGCACGCATACAGCATACTGGCATAATAACTTTGGGCACGAAATGAGCCATGGGTGTATCAACATGAGACTTATTGACTCACGAGAGCTATATGCTTGGGCTGATGGCCCTTCGTCTGAGAGCCGCGGAACACCAGTTTCAGTTTGCGATCAATTCAAAGAACCTGGTACTTGTATACAGAAAAATCCGATAATATGATTACGCTAAGACATCAAATAGAATTAGAATCAATTTTCCTCATCTCGATTGTGGCTGCTCTAAGTCTTTTCTTTGTCGTTCAGAGAAACAATCAGGGAGTGAGTGTGCCGATCGTATCAGTTGATTCGCCATTGCCTATGGAAAGTCCTGAACAGAACATTTTTTCACAGATTTCTCCTGACGGAACTAAAGAAGTTATTATGAAAATTATCCGTAATGAAGACGATACGCAAACGCACTCTTTTTTTACTACAGATACTTCTGGCGCTAATGAAAAATATATTTTTACTAGAACTCTTGAAAAAGAGGCAAATATGACGATTCCTTATAATACATGGTCTTCCAACAATCAATATTTCTTTATTCAAGAAAATGCAAAGGAAGGGACGAATATTTTTGCGTTCAAAGCCTCTGGTGAAGCATTTTCTGATACGGAACAATATTTTGACGTAACTGGCTTATTCAAGAAGAAAGATACCGGAAATAATTTTAGTGAAGCAACAGGATGGGCTTCAGAATCACTTATTATTATAAATACAACAAAAGAAGATGGAACTAAAGGTCCTTCCTATTGGTTTGAAATTCCCAGCAAAGCAATCATCCAACTCTCCACGGAGTTTTAAGTGAGCCGCCCGGGAATCGGACCCGGAACCTATTCCTTAAGAGGGAATTGCTCTACCAATTGAGCTAGCGACCCTTCTGCAAAGCAGAATAAAAACTTTAATAAGTATACTATACTTTATTCATGGGAGCAAGAAAAATAATAGTTTAGCTTTGCACCTTTAAGGTGTGAACATAAATTTAAAAATGTCCCGTTGTCTAGCCTACGATACGGAAATAAGCTTTGTCCTTATATTTTTTGGTCTTCCAATATACAATTAAACGCGACGATCGCACTCAGTAGTTATATACCACTCCGCAATCATTTTGCAATAATTTGGTATATACCTACCGTAGCTTTCAAAATGGGATTATCGTGCTATGGAAGTGTAAAAGTACCAAAATGATTGCTTCGTTAGGTATTATAATTTTTGCATTTTGAAAGCAGAGGGGTATATAGCTAAAATTTGAAATAAAACAATGAGCTTAATGTTATAATACGTAAGTGAAAAATATTGTAAAAATAATTAGAATTGCAAAGCCATTGTATCCTTTACTAGCAATTATTTCTCTCCTTATTCTTTTTTCCGCTGTTTTAGGCCTTATTGCACCTATTTTATCTAAATATATCGTTGATGAGATTGTCTCGCAAATTCAGACAAAAGAGGGAGATTTGCAAAGATTAATAACTATTATAATCATCGCTTTTGCGGCAAATCTCTTGGCATTAATTACAAATTCAATTAGCGATAGGCTTGGTGATCATTTTGCCGGAAAAATTAAAAAATTTTTAACGGAGAAGTTTTACGATAAGGTACTAAGGCTTCCTCAGCCTTATTTTGATTCAGAGGTTTCGGGCAAAATTGTAAATCAGCTAAATCGGGGAATTAATACTATTCATGAAGTCCTAAATAATTCCACCAACTTTATTCTTCCTACCTTTTTACAGAGCATTTTTACTGTTGCAGTTTTAGCTTTTTTTAACATGCCCATTGCGCTATTTACATTTACTCTATTTCCGATTTATCTAGTATTAAGCTATTACTCAACTGTCAAATGGGGGAAAGAGGAAGTAAAGAAAAATAAAATAGAAGATTATTCGCGAGGAAGAATACAAGAGGTTATTTCCAACATCAAACTTGTCAAAAGTTTTATAAGTGAGAGAAAAGAACATAGTGTTGTTTCAAATAACCTGAAGGAGATAAACCGCATATATGCAAAACAAAGCAAAACTTATCACATCTTTGATTTTGTGCGAGGACTTTCTTTAAACATAATTCTTTTTGCTATAAATATTCTTGTCTTTTACAATACATTTAGGGGCTCCATATCAATCGGCGAAATGGTTTTGATACTAAGCCTTATAAATCAAGCAAGACTTCCCTTATTTGCTATGTCTTTTATTCTGACTCAGCTTCAGATGGCAGAAGCAGGATCCAAAGAATATTTTGAGGTGCTGGCTCTCCCACCATATGAAGATTACACAAAGATAGTCAACTTAAGAAAGATTGTTAGTCCGACCATAACATTTCAAAATGTGAATTTTAATTATGAAAAATCAGGAATAGTTCTAAAAGATGTGTCATTTAAAATTGACACGGAGGAAACAGTGGCTTTAGTTGGGCATAGCGGCGCAGGCAAAACGACAATCGTCAATCTAATTCTAAAGTTTTATGAGCCCACATATGGAGACATATATTTAAAGAATGAAAACTATAAAGACTTAGATCAGAAGTTTATTAGAAACAATATCGCTTTGGTTTTTCAGGACAGCGAACTTTTCTCCTCGACTATAAAAGAAAATGTCTCATATGGAAAAAAGGCAAAGGAAAAAGAAATTATTAACGCCTTGAAACTTGCTAATGCATATGATTTTGCAATTAGTCTTCCAAATGGTTTGGATAGTGAAGTTGGAGAGCGAGGAATAAGGCTGTCTGGAGGACAAAAACAGCGAATTCAGATAGCTCGTGCGATTCTCAAAGACTCCCCCATTCTGATTCTAGATGAAGCCACTTCTTCGTTAGATGCCAGGAGTGAAAAAGAGGTTCAAGAGGGGCTTGGGAATTTGATAAAAGATAAATTAGTAATTATTATTGCACACAGATTCTCGACCATTCAAAATGTAGATAAAATAATCGTTTTGGATAATGGAAGAATTGTTGACATGGGCCGTCCGCAAGAATTGGCAAGTCGGCCTGGAATATATGCGGACCTTCTTCATTATCAAATAGAAGGGAATAGGAAGCTTCTTGAGAAATTTGAGATATACTAAACTAGTTTTATCCAGCACCTTTTTAAAACCCCGCAGCTTGATGTGTAGGTTTGGTGGTTTCTTTTTCTGCGTGTGGGTTGAATACCCCGCAGAAAAAAGGTGCTGGATTTATAGCTTCCAGATATAGGAATAGAGGAAATTCGCGGCGGGCGCGGTCTTCAGCTTCTTTTTTAGGCCCTTCTTCGCTTATTCTGTGAGAATTCCACTCTTCGAGTCTGGAGATCAAAAAGCCATTTTTCGACAACAACTTAAAGTAAAATTGCAAAGGTCTGTGGAATGAAATGGTTTTTTCTGAAGGATTGTCTCCCGGATGCATCTGTATTGTCTCTTTGGCTTCGCTTAGGTAGCTATCCAGCCTTCTGTATTGCACTTTTTTAGTTTCATCCCATCCCCACGAACTTTGCTTAGGAATTCGGAAAGCTGGATGATTGAGAACGATAAAAAGTTTTCCTTTTGGCCTTAAAACACGGCTAACTTCTTTGATTACCTCATTAGCATTTTCCACGTTTTGCAAAGATAGTATAATTGTGATCTTATCTACGCTTTGATTATGCAAAAAATCTAATTTGTGTGCTTGCGAAACATGATATTCTACGGATCTATCCAGCATCTTTTTAAACTCCGCTACTTGCTTTGTAAGATTATTGTCTCTCAGAGAAAAGGTGCTGGATCTATCTTGTTTTGCGATGGCAATAAGCTCTGGAGCAATATCAACTCCGATCACTTTTGCGCCTAGCTTGGCAAATTCCCTTGCAAAAAAACCTTGTCCACAAGCTAAATCAAGAATTGCCTCTCCCCTTTTTATCTCAAGAAGCCTTATTAAATTGGGCAAAATAAGTGTCCTCTGATAGGAATCTTCCGTTTTCTCAATGAAGTTATTATACCAGTTGGCGACCTTCCCCCAAGATGTCGATTTATCCAGCGCCTTTTTGACACTTTGCATGGGAGTTTGTGGATTCAATACTTTGCGAGAAAAGGCGCTGGATTTATTCATGTACCCATTATAACACGGAGTTGACATATGTCTTATAGTATGATATAATTGCTACCCTTTATGGATACTATTAGTCCTATATTATTTTTTATTATTTCTCAATTTTCTTTTGCTACGGTAGAGAAAAATCCTGTGGCTTTAAATCTATTATCTGCGCAAAACATATCTTTGGAAAATAGAGACAATAATAAATTTGTTAACGATGTTTTCAAAGACAATATTCTCCTAAATATTGCGTATTTGTCTGGTAAAGTAACAAAAAAAGATGATATAAATTGGGAAGAAATCAAAAAACCTCTTATATATAAGTTTACATTAGCTCCAAAGAGAACATTCGCTTTTCATGGGGATGTTTTGGAAAAGTATAAAAATTCTATTGCTAAGACCACCAACGCTCGGTTTAATTTCGATGATGGATTTAAATCAGACGGTTATTTGATGGGAGATGGAGTATGCCATTTAGCATCCCTTATATATTGGGTTGCCAAAAATGCTGGTTTGGACGCGTATGCACCGACCAATCATGATTTTGCAATAATTCCAGAAATAGACAGAAAATATGGCGTGTCAATTTACAAAATACCCGATCAAATGAATATGAACGCTATTCAGAATTTGTACGTTACAAACAGCAAACAAAGTCCAGCTGTCTTTGAATTTGCCTACAAAAATGGGGACTTAAAGCTCTCTATATTTGAAGTTAAAAAGTCTAGGTTATAAGCCTTTTATGTCTGCGTCAATCTCCAGAAGGTCAGCTTCTGGACTGTTAACTTCTAAGTCCTCTTCAGGGGCAAGAGTTGGAACCAAGGTTGGTGAAGGTGAAGGTATAGCTACGCTACTATTGTCGGCAGTTGTTTTCTGAGTTTTATTTAACTGGTTTTTTGCAAATAGAACATAAGCTATCATTCCGACCACCAACAAAAGTAGAATTACCAGCAAAATTATTGCTTTCTTGCCCTTTACCTTGGGAGCTTCAGCTAATACTGTTGTCTCTGGAGTTGGAGCTACCGGAGTAGATTGGGTAGACGGAGGAGTTGCGACTGGTTGAGGCGCAGCTTGCTCTAATGGGTTCGTATTTATTGGTTGGTTGTTATTTGGGTCCATAGTTTATTTATCCAGCACCTTTCAAAAATTTTTACTCTTACTATATAATCACAGCACGGTGCTGAAAAGGTGCTGGATTAATTAGCTGAATTCGTTGCTTCTTTTTTCATTATAGCATTATCTTTTCTCAAAGCTTGAACAGCTTGTTTGGCATCAACCACCAATTTATGTGTAGCTACCAAGTCTTGTCTTAATTGATGTGTAATTGCTCCCACATCTAATTTCAAAGCAGTTTCAGTAGAAATTGTGATTATGTATGTTTTTGCTGCCTGATTTTCTACAGCGGCTTTTGCAGCATCAATCGCGGTCTGAACCTCTGCCTTATCTATATCCTCAGTTATTTTATCTAAAAGAGTCTGCAGATGGCTAAGTACCTGTGTAAATCTATCTGTGTGTTTCGTATTTACTGCCGTGAGCTTGGTATCGATACGATCTACCAGTGCCTTTTTCTTCTCATCTCTAATTTCCTGAAGTTTAGCTTTAAATTCCGCCCTTCTTGTTACAACAGCATCTTTTACTGCTCCTCTTTTAGCCTGAACTGTTTCTTCTATTTGCTTTTTGAGTTCAACTCTTTTCGTTTTGGCCTCTTGTTTGATTTCGGAGATTGCAGTCTTCCTCTGCGCCTGAATGTCTTGTAATTGTTGCTTTAATCTGGTAACATTGTTAGTTGTGGTTTGGGGGCTTGTGATTGTAGTCGTTTGAGCATTAACGACCGAGACAAAAACTAACAATAGAATTGGAAGAAAAAGATAGAGCAGTTTTCGTATCATTATTTTATGTTAATAGTATTTTCTTATCTTGTCAAGTGTGAATTAATCCTCCAACCTAAATTGGACAGAATCAATTTCTTTAATTTCTGGAAGATTTGGAACTATATCTTTTAATTCTCCATAAAAGTTAATAGTGTTGGAATCAAGTTTTTCTATCTGGCTTTCTCTTCTTTTCCATCTTAATAGGGTAGATCTTTTCTCTCCTTCTAATTCGTCTTTTAGTATCTTTATGCTATCAAAATGAGCTTGCATTCTGTGTTTAAAAGTCTCACTCATCATATAATCTCTAATTTTCCCCCATTCTTCATCAGTTTGATTAACGGAGGATTTTACCGAAGCAATGCTAGTTATTAAAAATCTTAAATACCTACAGGTATTAACAGCATGATGATAGGATGTGATCCAAATCCCGTCTTTTCTATCAAAACTTGTTATTCCCGCTGGAAGGGCTTCCGATACAATTATAGCTTCGCTAGAGCTGACTTTAGCCGAATCTCCTTTAAGCTTAACAAGCCATTTCTTATCCCATCCATTTGTTCTTTTTGTTTCCCATAGGATTGATCCTACTACCCTCTCCTTATACTTTACTTTTTGAATTAGATCTGCCCCTTCTACACCCTTGGGAACAGGAAGAAACTCATCATTAGGAAAAGACATTTTTAGCTTTTCTTCCAAATCCAACTCAAGAACCTCTCCTTGCAATTGTTGAGAACCCTGCTTGGCTTTTCTTTGCGCTATATCTAGTGCTTCTTGTGTGTCTTTTAATTTTTTTTCAAGTTCTAATTTGTCTAGTCTTGCTTTTTCCGATGCCACTTTTATGGCCTGCTCTTGTACTTTTTTCTCAAACTCTTTTCTTTTTTTCTCACCCTCCAATAATTTTTCTTCTAATTTTTCTTTTTCTTCCTTTGCTTTAAGTAGTTCTTTTTGAGATTCTTCTTTTAGCCTTTTTTCTGTTTCAGCTTCCGCTTGCGCTTTAGTTTTTGCCAATTCTTCTTTGTGTTTTTCATCATCAGCAAGTCTTACTTTTTCTTCAAGTTGGTGCATTATGGCCTCAGTTGCCTGAAAAGATTTTCTGCAGTGAGGACAAGTTATAAGATCCATATATGTTTTACTATACTTTAAATTTTACTAATTTTAAAGAGTCAATATTTACGTTCACACCTTAAAGGTGTAAAGCTAAATTTAAACTTGTTTGCGTTGACAGAGGTCTTTCTATTTGATAGCATTGAAAGGATGAAATCGATACTTAGAAGAATAGTATTTTATTCAGTAGCACTTTTTTTGACGTCGCAATTTATAACAGGTTTAACAATATCCGGAGGACTCATGACTTATCTTATTGGAGGGTTTATTCTTTCAATATTGTTTCTAATCGTAAAGCCAATTTTAAGCATTATTACTCTTCCTTTGAACATTATCACGCTAGGTTTATTCTCTTTTTTGATAAATGCCATTATTCTTTATCTTTTAACGATTTTCGTTCCAAATATTTCTATATCGCCATTTACAATTAAGGGGTTTGCTTTTGCCGGTTTTGTTGTTCCGAGCTTTTACACTAACAACTTTTTTGCATTTGTTATAGCGTCGATTTTACTGTCCTGCATTGTTGGATTTTTAAGATGGTTAACAAGAAAATAGTCTGCCTTGGAGGCGGCATTGGCACAGTTAATTTAATAAAAGGCTTGAAAAATTGCTTTAGTAGAATAAGTGTTATTGTCTCTATGGCTGATGATGGAGGCTCAACAGGTAGACTTAGGCGTCTTTATAGAATCCCGCCTCCGGGAGACATTGTAAGTTGCATAGCAGCTTTATCTAATACTGGCGAGACTATGAAAAAGCTTCTTACTTATAGATTTGAAGGAGATAGGTATGGGGATGATGGATCTTTGGGCGGACACAAGCTTGGCAATCTTATGATGGTTGCTCTTGCCTCTATAACTGGAGATTTCAATAAAGCTCTCTCTCAAATGCAAAGAATTTTCAAGACGCAAGGCAAAATCCTGCCTGCAACTTCGGAGATAACTTCAATCTGGGCAGAAACAAGTGTGGGAGAAAAGGTCGATCGGGAAGAAAATATTGATCTTGGGAGATTTACGGGAACTATTGAAAAATTACATATAAAACCCGAAAATCCAAAAACTTTAAAAGAGGTAAAAGAAACTATAATTTCAGCGGATATTGTTATAGCTGGTCCCGGAGATTTGTACTCAACGATCTTACCTGTTCTTTTGGTTCCAGATGTTTTGGGAGCTTTAAAAAAATCAAAAGCAAAAAAAATCTTTGTAGTTAACACAGCAAATAAATTATTTGAGACTCCTAATTACAAAATGAACGATTACATAAAAGCAGTTGCAAAACATTGTGGAGACAATATCTTTGGTTTTGTTTTTATGAATAGCAATATAACACCGACAATTCCCGCGAGATACAAGCGTCAGTATGAATTTGTGCCTTTGGACTATAAAAAAGATAGTTTTTCGGTAATCGTAAAAGATCTAGTTGACTCAAACTTCCCTCTTTATCATGATTCTAGCAAACTTGCAAAGGCAATCGTAGAAAATATATAATTTAAAGTATGCTAAATATAGTTGCAATAGCCGTAGCAATTCTTCTAATTATAGTTATCATGCTTCAGATGCAAGGCACTGGTTTGTCTAGCTCTTTTGGAGGGGGGGGGGAGTTTTATCGAAGCAAACAAAGCATTGACAAACTTTTGATAACTGCTACGGTAATTCTGACAATTCTTTTCGGGGCTTTATCGATAATCCTTCTAATCCCTCATAAATAATCTATGATAGTCTTAAGAAAAAGACTCTTATTCTGGTTAGTTAAAGCATATATCACAAGATGGGGTAGGAGTATCATTCTATATTTTGGAATAGGGCTTTTTATATTTTTTCTTCTCAATATCTCCTTGCCCTATTTTATAACAAGGATTCCTTTTGTGGAAAGAGAAATCATTGGGATGGTTGGCCCATACACAACAGATAATTTACCCGATGAAGCTTTGAGTAAAATTTCAAGAGGATTAACTAAAGTTGCAAAAGACGGAAGTATAGAACCAGACGTTGCTGATAAGTGGAAAATAGCTTCAAATGGCAAGACATATGCTTTTTTCTTACGTAAAAATTTACATTTCTCAGACGGAACCAGTTTGACTTCTGAAAATATAAGTTATGATTTTTCAGACGTTTCCATACTAAGACCGGACAAATATACAATAGTTTTTAATTTAAAAGATAGCTATTCTCCTTTTCTAACTACTTTGTCTCGTCCGATTTTTAGGAAGGGTTTTGTTGGAGTTGGAGACTATAAGGTAAAAAAGATCAAACTTAATGGTAATTTCGTTGAGTCAGTCGAATTATATTCCGAAAAGTCCCACAAAGTTTATATCTATCAATTATTTTATCCAACAGTAGATTCGTTAAAAACTGCTTTTTTGTTAGGTGAGGTTTCGAAAATAATTCATTTACCTGATCTAGATTTTAGAGACACTTCATTTAACTTTTTCAAAAACGCAAAAGTTATAAAAAAAACGAACACAAGAAAACTCGTAACACTTTTTTTCAACACCAAAGACAAAGTTGTCTCTTCAAAAACCTTAAGAGAAGGTTTATGGCATACGATGCCGGATACATTTCCTCAGGGAGAAAGAAACTCAAATCCTTTATCTTACTACTCCTATGCTAATCAGGGTTTTAATTCCTATAGACAAGACTTAGAACACGCAAAGATATTAATAGATAAATCAGATGCTGCAACAGAGAGTGGCAAAATTTTTCTAAAAATTCAAGCTTTATCTAGGTATCAAGACACGGCAAGAATTATTGCTAGAATTTGGGAGAAACTAGGTATTGAAACGAAAATAGCAGTAGTTGATAAAGTACCACAAAACTTCCAGATATTTTTGGGAGAATTTAATCTCCCTCTTGATCCGGATCAGTATACTCTCTGGCATTCAGATCAAGTCAACAATATCACTCATTACGACAACAAAAGAATAGATAAGCTTTTGGAGGATGGAAGGAAAGAACAAGACAGAGAAAAACGCATAAGCATATATTCTGATTTCCAAAAATATATAGCGGGAGACCCGCCAGCCGCGTTTCTTTTCTTCCCTTATGAATACGAAATTACAAGAAATTAATTTAAAAATGTTTTTGAACGGAGTTTTTTGTGGTAGGTTATTGCAAAGCGGTGGGCTTCGTCACGAATTCTCATTATTAATTTGAGCGCCTCTGAATCTTTTGGTAGACTTATTTCCCTAAAGTCCGAAGTTATTACAATTTCTTCTCTTTTCGCAAGAGCAATAACAGGAATTGCTAAATTGTTAAATTGTCTCATTGCTTTGAGCGCCGCTGAGACTTGTCCTTTGCCTCCATCAACAATAATTAGATCAGGATAACGCCACTCTTTGTGTTTCATTCTTCTCTGAAGAACTTCTGCAATCATCGCAAAATCATTTGGGGTGCCTATTGTTCTTATTTTGAATTTTCTATACAGTGAACCTTCTTTTTCTCCATTGGTAAAAACAACCAAAGATCCGGTTGCATTAGTACCTGAGATGTTTGAAACGTCGTAGCATTCAATTCGTTCCAATGTTGAAACTTTGACATTATTCTTATTCAAAATTTCTTTTAGATCTGAGATTTCTTTTTTTCTTAGATCTTCTTTAAAATTTGGGTTTACTTCGTAGTCCCAGCCAGAGGCTGGTCGTCTTTTGGACGAAAATTCGGTTTTGTAGAAAGGTCCTGTTATTAAGTTAATTGCATTTATTTTATTTTGGACTAAATTTGCTTTTTCAAAATTTTCGTTTTTGCTAAGACAATCTCTTTCGTTGGTTAGATCTCTGATTATTTTTCTTGTGCTTCCATTTAAAAAATCAGTTATGTGCCTTATTGTTGTTCCATAATCCTTTTTAAATTCATCGGAGTCCCAGGCAGAGGCTAGTCGTCTTTTGGACGAAAAAACCGGAGGACAAGGACAAAGTCCTAAATGATAATAGAGACAAATTTTTTTTGCGTGATTTGGAACTGATTGGTAAGGAAAAATTTTTCTAATTGTTCTAAGAACTAGTCTCATTGCATTTGCATTTGGAAAAGGACCGAAATATTTTGATCTTTTATCTTCAGGACGCCTTGCAATCAGAACCTTAGGGTAATCATCTTTTGTTGTAATTCTAATAAGAGGATAGTTTTTCCCATCAATAAACCGTATGTTATATTTTGGTTTGTATTTCTTGATGTACTTTATCTCCAAAAGAAGTGCTTCAATTTCTGAGGGAACAATTACGGCTTTTATTTGTTTAACTTTGGAGATTAGCGCCTGAGTTTTGGGACCTAGTTCAATATATTTGGCAAAATATGTACCAACTCTTTTTCTTAAATTTTTTGCTTTTCCAACATACAGAATACTATCCTTTTCGTCTAAAAAAAGATAGATTCCGGGCTCCGTAGATAATGACTGATAATCCGATTGCGAATACAACAAATAAAATTCCTCCTCCAATAGTCCATTTGTTTAAAATAAATGGAGATATCAAAATACTTTTTGAAATATGATTTTCGTTGATTGTTATTTTAATCGTATCGGTTCTATTTGTCAAAAAGGATGGTTTTCTAAAACTTACCGGAACTTTCAATAAACCGTATGGCGGAATTTGCGAAAAATAAATTTTCTGAAGAGTTGGTTTTAGGAAGTTGGTCGTAACAGTAACTGCGTTTGGATTAGAAATTACATTTCCTACATTTTTAATTAATATATTTCCTGCAACATTTTCTCCAGAAAAGTAGTTTCTCAAGAAATCTTCACTTATTGAAAGTGTTTGTCTTGGTACATCAAAACTATCAACTAAATCTATATTTATATCTTTTGTTTTTTGATTGTCAGAAGTTTTATAACCCCCTGCTGGAATTGGGTAGGAACTGTTGGAGCCTTTGATTACAAATGCGATGTGGTCAAAATCAAGGGTGTAGAAATAGTCAACTCCGCCTGTTGTATTACCCCAAGTAGGATCAACCATGACCCATGTTTGAAGATTTGTGTCGTAATATTCTGGCCACGCGTGCAGAATATCTTTTACCAAAGAGAGAGGTCTTTGTTTTTCGTTTTGGGTGTAAGCAAATCCATTTATTTCTCGAGCGGGAATGCCTGCAGCTCGGGCTATTGCTATAAATAAATCTGTGAATTCAAGGCAGACAGCAGAGGCTGGGTTTTTCAGTACTTCAGACGCTCCTGCTCTTGGTTTTTCGTTTTCTACTCTTGCAAAATCATAAGTCAGATTTTCGACGATGTACTGATAAATTTCAAATGGAGTTTTGAGTTTCTGAGCTAATTCTTTTATTTGATTGCTATTTACCTGCCAATAAGGTTGTTCTTTTAAATATTCCTTACGCTTTTCTTCAGACAATTCTTGCTTGTTTGGTCTTAGCAAAATTTTTGCTTTACCTTTGACTGTCACATCCATTTTTTGAGAGGGAACAAGAGAGTATTGGGCAAGCCAGTTTCCATCATTATCTAGAATAACATCCGTAGGCTTTGGGTAAATGTTATCTATCTCAATATCTTGATAATTCGTTGAAGGGGGAAGAGCAATTTCCGTTTTGATTGGAAATAAATTTGAATTCTTCAGGTGATATAAAAGATCAAAATTATAAATTTGCATCTCTCCAAAAGAAATAGAAATTCCAGATTCTCCAAGATCTTCTTTCGTAAAGTTCAGGTTAGCATCACTAGACTTACCAATGTTTGGTTTTATATAAGATGGATTTCCCAAGAATTTAGGCACAATTACGTTAACATTAAAAGAGCTATATTCAATTTGTTTTGCAAGTCCGGGTATATTGATGTCCCAAATTTTTCCAGATTTTTGCGCTATATCCCTAGTATCAAACGAGATAGTAAAAGGAAGTTTTTGATCCAGACCAACAACTTTTTTATTAAAAGTGATATCTATACTATTGCCGTCATCGTTCTTTGTAACAGTAGGAGTAATTTTTCCATCGGGATCTCTTGCTAATACATTTTCTATATTTTTAAAACCTACCTGTATGCTGTAGGAAGAGGCATAATATTGGCTTGTTTTATTTGTAAAGACAATATCAAAAGTAACATGAGTTAATGCGTTTTCCAATACATTATAGGTAACATTATAATCTGTTGCGAAATTAGACTGAGCAAAGACTAACTGAGGAGTAGCAAAGAAAATTAATGCGAGAATAAGCGCAAAGATTTTTTTCATCCTTTTAATCTTAACACAATTTGGGAAGCTTTAACTTTCCTTCACTTGGACGAGCTGAAAATAATTGCCATCAACATCTTCAAATGTTGCAATTTTTCCGTATCTTTCTATATGGTATATATCTTTGATCTTTTTAACCTTTTCTCTATTTAGTCTTTTTACTTCTTTCTCAATGTTATCAACCTCCAAATTAAATATAATTCTATCCGGGTGTTTGCTTTTTTCTTTTACTTTGGAATGATCTGTGATGTATAGACTGCAACCTTTCATTTCAAAAAGATAAGCTTCTGATTCGTCTTTTCCTTCTCCCATTACCGCTTCAAATGTAAGTTTCAAACCAACTTTATTTTTATAAAAATACGACAGTCTCTTAGCGTTTTGACTCCCAATTAAAATTCCTTCAATTCCCTTAATCATTTTTTTCCACCTCCTTCCCAAGTTTATCCAGCACCTTTTTAAAACCCCCAAGCCTTGCTGTGTGGGTTTGGTGGTTTCTTTTTCTGCGTTGAGTTCAATACCCCGCAGAAAAAAGGTGCTGGATTTATTATCAACCTTCTCAAAAATATTATGTGAAATCATGAACTAAATTGTAGCATAAAATGCGTATTTACAGAACTTTTTTCAAAAACTGGCCGGTGTAAGAGCGGGGATTTTTGGAAATTTCAACCGGAGATCCGACGGCAATTACTTCCCCACCTTTTTCTCCCCCATCGGGGCCAAGGTCAATAATATAATCTGCGCTTTTTATAACATCTAAGTTGTGTTCGATAACAATAACAGTGTTTCCTCTATTAACTAAGTTTCTTAGAACAATCAATAATTTTTCTAAATCTGCGAAATGAAGTCCGGTTGTCGGCTCGTCCAGAAGGTATAGACAGTTTTGGCCTTTTTTGGATAGCTCATCAGAAAGTTTTACTCTTTGCGCTTCTCCGCCTGATAAGGTTGGAGCAGGTTGACCAAGTTTGATGTAGGATAAACCAACATCGTTTAAAGTTTGCAATTTATGAGAAAGTATGGGAACAAAAGAGAAAAACCTCAAGGCTTCTTGAACGCTCATTGATAAAACTTCATGTATATTTTTTTCATTAAGAAGAACTTCTAATGCCTCTTTGTTGTATTGTTCTCCGTTACAAACTTCGCATGTCACATAAACATCCGGCAGAAATTGCATTTCAATTTTTATTTGTCCTTCCCCTTGGCATGCTTCACATCTTCCCCCTTTTACATTGAAGGAGAATCTTCCTGGTCTATAACCTCTAAGCTTTGCGTCTTTTGTTTTGGCAAACAAGTCTCTAATATATGTAAACGCGCCTGTGTAAGTTGCAGGATTACTTCTTGGAGTTCTCCCAATTGGTGATTGATCAATCATATAAACTCTTTTTATATTTTGGTAACCATTAATACTTTCAAATTGTCCTGGTAATTCTTTGTGATATGGATTTTGCATTTGCATCAAAGCATGATATAAAATGTCATTTACCAATGTAGATTTTCCAGAACCCGAAACTCCAGTGACCACTATTAATTTATTGAGAGGAAAACTAACATTTATGCTTTTTAGATTATGTTCTCTAGCTCCCAAAATTGACAATATTTTTTTATTATTAAGTTCTACTTCTTCTGCTTGGGCAAATTTTATTTTCTTAACTCCAGATAAATATGCACCGGTTATAGAATTTGGATTTCTTTTTATTTCATCAATGTTCCCTTTTGCGATAATTTGTCCGCCTCCGGCTCCTGCTCCCGGACCAAAATCAACAATATAATCTGATTGCTCCATTGTTTCCTTATCATGCTCAACAACCAAAACAGTATTTCCCAAATTTCGGAGTTTTTTAAGCGTTTCAATTAATTTCTTGTTGTCTTTTTGGTGAAGTCCAATTGATGGTTCATCTAAAACATATAAAACTCCTGTAAGTCCACTTCCAATTTGAGAGGCCAATCTTATCCTTTGCGCTTCTCCGCCTGCAAGACTTTGTGCACCTCGCGATAAGGTTAAATAATCTAAGCCTACATCAACCAAAAACAAAAGTCTTTCTCTTATTTCTTTTATAATTAATTTTGAAATTTCAACTTCTCGAGAAGAAATAGTAGCGAAAAGATTTTTAATAAATTTCAAAGTGTCTATAATTGACATGTTGCACACGTCAATAATTGATTTTTTTTCAATTATTATCGATAGGGATTCTTTTTTGAGCCTTGCACCATTACAGTCTTGACATGTTTCATATCTCATAAATTTTTCAATACGGGATTTTAGAAACATTGAATCAGTTGACTGATACTTTTCTCTCAAATCCCAGAGAATTCCGCGGAATGGTTCGTGAATTTGCGTCATCCTCCCCCATCTGTTTTCTCCAACTACTTCGTAAATCTTGTCCCCAGTTCCCAAGAGCAAAAGATCTTTTTTACCTTCTATCACGTCAGCCAATCTTTTCTTCAAGGGGATATCATTTTCTTCACAGAACTTAACTAGAGTTCTAGAAAACCACGTATCATCTTCAAACAAATTTGAATATGGCAATATTCCACCTTCACTGATCGACAAATTGTTATTAAATACTAAATCTTGGTCTACTGTTAATAGTGTTCCCAAGCCATTACAAGTTGGACATGCTCCGTGTGGAGTGTTGAATGAAAAAATTCTTGGTTCTACTTCAGGAATTGAAACTCCGCAGACTGGGCATGCAAATTTTTCCGAAAAAAGTTCATCCTGCATTTTTTTGGGCTTTTGGGGAATGTTAAATCCTGCGTCTTTGATAATTGAAACAATTAACTCGCTGCTGCCAAGTTTTAATCCTTTTTCAACATCTTCAGCAATTCTTAGCCTATCTGTATTTCTTGTGAGAACAACTTCATCTATTACAACTTCAATTGTGTGCTTGTTCGTTTTAATCAAAATGAAGTTTTCGTCAAGATTAAAGGTTTGTTTGTCAATACGCACTTTTCTATAGCCTCTTTTTTTCAAATCAATAAAAAGTTCTTTATACTCGCCCTTCCTGTCTTTGACAACCGGAGCAAGAATTAGTATTTTTATTCTCTTTGAAATCTCATTGTCAATTAGCGCAAAAATTGCATTAGTTATTTGTTCTGGTGTCTGATGGGTAATTTCGCGGCCGCATTTCGGGCAATGTGGGTGGCCGATTCTCGCGAATAAAAGTCTTAAATAATCATATATTTCAGTTACTGTTCCTACTGTTGATCGCGGATTATGACTTGTTGACTTTTGATCAATAGAAATTGCCGGAGAAAGTCCCTCGATAAGATCTACATCGGGCTTTTTCATTACACCTAAAAACTGTCTTGCGTATGAAGACAAACTCTCAACGTACCTACGTTGACCCTCAGCGTAGATTGTGTCAAATGCCAAAGAAGACTTTCCTGATCCAGACAAGCCAGTGAATACAACTAATTTATTCTTTGGGATTTCCAGATCTATATTCTTGAGGTTATGCTCGCGTGCACCTTTGATAATTATTTTATCCAGCACCTTTTTAAAACCCCGCAGCTTGATGTGTGGGTTTGGTGGTTTCTTTTTCTGCGTGGGTTCAATACCCCGCAGAAAAAAGGTGCTGGATTTATCATTCATATTTTAAAGCGATCTATAATTATACTGAAAAAAAAATAATGTAGCAACGGGTGAAGAGGTGGTATAATTGTCATTGGAAAAAACGAGAGCTTTATGCCCTGTTGGTATAGGATCCGTCACGGGTATCAACTATAATTTCGTCTCCGATATTTATAAATAATGGCACTTTTGTTTTGATGCCAGTTTCTAGCGTTGCGTCTTTATAAACATTTGTCGCTGAATTTCCTTTGACTCCGGGATTTGTATCTATAACTTTTAGTTTGACTTTTGGAGGAAGTATAATGCTGAGGGCTTCTTTGCCGTGAAACTTTACAACGACCATCTCCCCTTCTTTAAGAAACATATGTCCGTCCAAACTCTCCAGAGAGATACTTGTTTGTTCGAATGTTCTAGGCTCCATAAAATACCCGAAATCACTATCTTTGTAGAGGTATTGAAGTTCTTCTCGAGTAATTATCACAGGTTTGATTTCACCATTACTTCCATAACTTTTTTCAATAGTCATGCCTTTAGTCAAACTTCTGACTTTTAATTGCACAACAGAGCTAGTTTTTCGCAAATGCATATTGTTATATGTGAGCACCTCGAAAATATCTCCGTGATCTTCAAACGTCACACCAGGCCTCAAGCTTGTTACAGGAATCATAAGAATCTATTTTATCAGAAACCTCGATCTAAGACAATAGACCGCCATCTCTAAGTTTAAAAGTTTCGAACGGCCCTCTGAAAGAATGCTATACCACTCCGCAATCATCTTGCAATAATTTGGTATATACCCACCGTAGCTTTCAAAATGGGATTATCGTGCTATGGAAGTGTAAAAGTACCAAAATGATTGCTTCGTTAGGTATTATAATTTTTGCATTTTGAAAGCAGAGGGGTATATATCAATCCAAAAATGATGTCCTGGATAAAGTTTTTTCAAAAGCTTGAATTCCGATGGGGTAGAGATTATGGACTTAATTTTGCTGCATTTTTTACATTAACCGGAAGTTCCAAATAAAATGTGCTTCCTTTTCCTTCAACGCTCTGAAAGCGAACCGAGCCTCCCCATTCTTCAACGTAGGATTTAACTAGAAAGAGTCCCAAACCCGAACCTGCTGTGTCGCTTTTAGCTGCGTTTGCTGCTCGGTAAAACTTACTAAACACACGCTGTTGATCCCCCTTGGGTATGCCAATTCCCTCATCGGCCACGCTTATGCGAATATAGTTTGCAACAAGCATCGCAACAATTGTTGCCTTTCCATTCACAGCATTATATTCAACCGCATTAGACAAAATATTTTGTATAACATCCCTAAACCGCCTGGGATCAATCATGATTTTAGGAATAGCGTTATCCAAACGAAGATCTATCGCAACCTTTTTCTTTTGTGCTTCTGCGTCTATTTCAAGAACAGCTGCTTTTATAACCTTACATATATCTGTAAGCTGTGGTTCGTTCTGAACCTTTCCTTGGTTGATGCGGGAAACATTAAGAAGGTCGTTGACAAGTATTATCAGACGCTTATTGCTTTTATTTATTAGCTCGATTTTGTCGCGAACTTTTTGCGGAGTTTCCGAATATGTAAGTAACATTTCTATAATCCAGCGCATACTGCCTAAAGGCGTTCTCAGCTGGTGGGCGGCAATTGAGATAAATTCGTCCTTGGAATGCTCGACTTCCCGTTCGCGGCTCGCATCACGAATAACAACTATACACCCAAAGATATTTCCCTTGTTGTCTTTAATAGGCGCAGCGCTGTCTGAGATTGGTAGCTTAGTTTGGTCCTTTTTTACAAGAATAGTGTGATTTGCGAGCTTTTTAACTATTCCTGTATGTATAACTTCCTCAGCAAGCAATGGGTAGGGAGAATCCGGCGTTTTTTCTTGGACGAAATGAAAAATATCCCTGTAATATTTCCCTAGAGCCTCCCCAAATGAAAAACCAGATAATTGCTCTGCGACCGAATTCATAAGTATGACCTTATAGTTCAGATCAACGGCAAACACCCCGTCTCCGATTGAGTGTAGGATCGCTTCTGCTTTTGCCCTTTCCTGCTCGGTTCTGATTTTAGATTCTTCAACTTCCCTTTCGCGCTGTTTCTGTTCCTCTATAAGTTTTTTGAGAGAATTCGCAAGATACACTGCCTCATCTTTTGAAGCAAGCCATTCTTTGTTACCAGTGGGTCGTAAAACTGCTGTGGCGGCTCTTAACGCCGAAAGTATCGCATTTTGTCGCTCTGACTCCATGCGAATTTTTTGATTTGCTTCTAAAAGCTCTTGGGAAGAAAGTTCAAGCGATCGGATAGTCAAATCCCGATCCTGGTCGAATCCATCGTAGGTATCGCTAATGATCTGAAGGAAAAGAGATAATCCTTGAGGAATCTTCCCCTCATCCCCAAAAGCCTTTTTGATCTGACGCAAAATCAACCTGTTCATCTCTTTTTAGAGTACCATCAATAGGGGTAAGACGTCAACAGCAGATTCATCTAACACCTTTTTTCTGCGGGGTATTAATGTTATGTGGAGAAAAGAAACAACTGAATCCACCGAGTCTGACTCGGGGGTTTTGAAAAGGTGCTGGATTCATTTTTCGGAAAAGGTAGTGATTGTCATTGTTTGATTGTGAAGTTCACATTGTTTTTCTGTTGGGGTAACAGGGCATATCTCACCATATGAATAAAAGCCAGTCATAGCTGTTGTTTTTCCTAGTATCTCTTGAACCCTTTCTGTTTCTTCTTCTGTTCTTTGCTTTAAGACAAGTTTACGGCCAATACAGCTTATAAGTATTGCCAGGTCTGGAGAAGAAGCTCCTAACAATTTATGGCTCATGCTGGCCGCGCCCCCAGCTCCGTCAACCAAGCGTTCAAAATTAGCCTTCATTAAACGAACATATGCTCCCTCGGGTACATCGCCAGCAAAAGTCATACTACCTTCTTTTTCGTCTATTGATAAAATAGTTCTAACGAGCCCTATTTTTCTGCCCTCCGGCCTAAGACTTAAAGGAAACAGCAGTCCAGATGCAGGCAACCCTTTTGCCTGATCACCAAGATATTTTTTATAAAGCTCGAGCGCAGATTGCCCGTCTAATTCATAAAGCACATTATCTTTTGATCTCGTAACCAATCTCTCTGGTCCAAAGGGATCCCATCCTCCCATAGACCCATATCCAATTTTGATATTTTTACCATAAAATCCGACAACAGCAATTGTATCGGACTCGGGTACGCTATCCAAACCAACCACAGTTTCTTTGAAACGATCCTGATCGCCACAAAGGCCACCGGTTATAGCAACTTCCCCGGGTAGTCTACTCATCAAGCCATTTACTAATTTAGTTCCGTTAACATGCAGTCCATCTGATAAAACCAAAACATGTATTAGGCCATCTTTTTTTAGGGAATCAGCTAATCTTATTCCTACATCCAGACTATCTATCATTTTTTCTATTTTTGTTTTTGCAAAGTCAAGCGCTGTATTCTCAAAATATACAGCAGTAACAACTAATGAGTTGTCTGAAACTTGAGTACCAATTATCTCCCCAGCTGTGGAGCCAGATAGAATGTGGGCATTGGGATAAAAGCTTTTTATCCTCTGAAAATTTTGGGGGTCTTTCAAAAGCGCGCTATCCCCAAAAAAGAAAACTATCTGCGCCTTGTCTTTCAGATTGTTATTAGAAATAATCTCCCATCCCTTTTCTTTTGTCCATTTACGTTGTTCTGTCGTCATTGTTTTACAGGCAAATTTTTTTTTACTTTGCTTACAACTTCGTCCAGACTTGCATTTGCCTTTACAACAAAATCTGCTACTCCTTCAGGATACGCCATTTCTGTGAAGTTTGTCAAGATGATAACCGGGACATCTTTTTTGAGTGTATTTTTCAGGTGGTAAAAAAATGTTGTACCATCCATTTGCGGCATGAGCATATCAAGAAGTATAAGGTCAACATCGGCATTTTTCATAAGGTTTAATGCAAGTTGCCCGTTTTCTGCTTTCAAAACCGTAAATCCATCTGTTTGAAGCCTTTCTGCGAGTACATCTCTGTAGTCTTTTTCATCTTCAACGATGAGTATGCGACCCAAAGATTGTTGCGGTGTCTGTTGTTGATTATCCATTGGCGATTTCATTATTACGTTTTTAATCCGATATTGTCAAGGGGTCGATTTACCCCGCACCGCAACACCCCGCTCATCAGAACGTGGTTTACTTATTTTTGATTTTCCCTGTTGTAAGTCCTTGAGAGGGATTATGTGTAGCGGGTACGGGATTCGAACCCGTGATTTGATGGCTGAAAACCATCCGTCCTAGGCCACTAGACGAACCCGCCAAAATTTTATGCCCCAAGACCAGATGTCCTAGGCCACTAGACGAAGGGGCCTTAAATAAATTAAGAATTTTGCAATAATAACCTGAGTATATTATACCTAAAAATAATTAACCAAACAACTTTAGGATACTATTTTAGTTTTCTTCGAATTCCCTCCACCACGTCTTTAGCTGAGCCTTGTCCTCCGAGACCAAAAGCAATACCGCCTGCGACTGCAAGCATTGCTACAAAGCCAGTGAATAAAATTCTTATTAAGTCTGTTGCAACTCCAAGTTGACTTAAAACAGCCAGAATAACGAATACATTTATGGACCATCGAGTGACCGATGCAATAACATTTGCTGTATCAGCCGATATGCCTTTGACTGATGCCAAAATAAGATCATGCGCTAAACTTCCCAACACGAATCCGACAACTGCAATTATTGCAGCGACAAAAACATTTGGTAAGTAGAGAAGAAACTCATTGAGTATTGTCACAACTCTAGGCAGTCCCCAGATATCTGTAGTTGGCAATAGAAAAATTATAATTACAAACCATCTGACGATTTCTGAGAATATATTTGACCATGTGAATTCCTCTTTTGCCTCTGGCACACCGTATCTTTTTAAGAAGCTCTCAATTCTAAGAGCTTTAAAAATTTCTAGAACCGCTTGTTTGAGAATTGAAGCGATGATGATGCCTATAAGAAGAATTATTGTGCCGGCGATGATCTTTGGTACGAAACTCACTACGACTGCGACTCCGTTATTTAAAGAAGCAAGGAGTGTTTGACCAATATCTTGTGTCATTTACCTTTTCACCTCCCTTCGCCCTCTTTAGCTTTAGCGAAAGAGGGTTTCGCTGTATATTTAATGCATCCTGATTATTAAATATCTTCGTAGTTTTCATGTCGGCTTCGGCGTTCGCCCGTCGTAATCGGCTACTGCCGACGAAGTCGGGGGGGGCAACGCGCCCCCTCAATGCTATTAACTTTTGTTTCCCTTGTCAAGCCATACTAAAGCAAATGTGAGCAGCTTAGTACCTTAAACAGACTACGAGAATTCTTTGAATTATTCTTGCTGACGGCCTGAACTCTGAATATGCCTATTTATTTGGGTTAAGAGATGCATAATAAAGTACAGCAGAATTATTTAAAATTGGTAAACCTAATTTCCAAGTGAGAGTTTAGGGCTTGAGCTAATTTCTTAAGAAAGGAAACTGATGGGTTAGCTCTGCCGGATTCGAGTCTTGAGATAACTGATTGTTTTGTTCCAATCTTTTCTGCCAGTTCTTTTTGGGTTACTCCCTTTTGAACTCTTGCATCTATAACTGCTTGGATCATAGCAAATTCAGGCTGATCATAGCAAATTCAGGCTGAAGCTTATTAAACTCGGCCTTTATTTTGGGATTTTTAAGAGATTCCTTTAAAAAATCGTTGAAATCTCGATGTTTTCTATCTTCAGGTTTAATCATATAAACAAAGCTTGAAATTTAATCTTCCTTTCGTCGATTAAATTATAGCATATATGCTATATTATTTCTCTCATTCTGTCAAGCGCAATTTTGAGTTCCTTACTTGGTGTTTTTTGATTTTTCTTCTTAAAAGCGTGCAGTAAGTAATACTCATTATTGGAAATTGTATATAATATTCTTATTGCTACTTTTCCAGATATTCGTAATTCATATAACTTGTCTTGTAACTTTTTGATGTAAGGAGGCTTCAAAAAGGGTCCATTATTAGCAAGAAGTTATAATGATTGTAAAACTTTAGCACATGTAGCTTCATCCTGTTCTTTAATGAAATCTTCAACGGGAGAGTCGCCTCTTGCCGTTTGAAAGAATAAAACTTTCCAAGCCATAATTAAATATTATCATAAAGAAAACCTCCGGGTCGAAGTGAGCCGGCTGGGATTCGAACCCAGGACCAAGAGCTTAAAAGGCTCCTGCTCTACCACTGAGCTACCGACCCTAAATGGGACAGAAACTTCGTTTCCTTCCCAACGATCCTTCCAAAGAGGATTTCGCAAAAGGGACACTCTTGAAGCAACCCTTTGCGACAATTATAGCAATTTTCGGCTGAAAAATCGAATAAAAACTCATTTGACCTCTTCTCCATCCCAATTTTTTTCATTTATATATTATCAATTCTTTGCAAATATCAACCTTATTCAAGAACTCTCTTCCTAAGCGGGTCTTACTTTAACATTGCAATGGTATCAAAATTTGTGACGGCCGTCACGGGAAATGATAAGCAAAGAGTATTTGTTATTTGAACTACGTTGTGTTTCCACTTGTGTTTTCCCACTTAACAAGTGAGAAGACACACATACTGCGATCAAGAGAAAACAAAGACAGACAGGTTACCGCTTGAGGTATTTTAGAAAACACTAATTGAAAGTGTAAAAATATTTTTTATCAACTTTTCCTTCAATAACTTTTATTCCGTCTTTCTCCAAAAGTTTTTTCTTGCCCAGAAGACCTGCGCAACCGCTATAGCCGCGGAGATCTCCATTAGAAGCAAGCACTTTGTAGCATGGATAACCAACAGGATCGGAATTATTAGCCATAATTCTACCAATTGTTCGGGGTGATGTCTTGCAAATCCTTGCCACTTCTTTGTACGTTACTACTCTTCCTTTGGGAATATTTTTAAGAAGTAGAATCGCTTGATGCATATTTCTTGTACAGACGTTTTAGATATCTTCACTATTCTGCTAATCTATTTAAGTCACTAACCTTTATCCTAACATCTAAAGACTCTGTTTTGTATACCCTAACGCCATTTTGATCGTCGTATTTTAGAGTGCTTCCAGCGTTATCTGTTACATCAAAAGCGTTGTATACATCTTCTCTGGCTTTGCTTCTTGTGTTTTGCTGCTGTTGGGCAAGAATAACAACAACAAGCAAAACAACAGAAAGTACAAACAAAGAAGCTAGCTTTATGATTCGTTGTTTATCAAAATTTATCTTATCCATAAGATATAGTATAGCATTAATTTATCGAATCCCCTTATTAAGACATAAGTATTCGCTATTTTCAGGCAGGAACACCCAGTCACAATTATTGCTTTTGCATTCAGACCGCGTTTGATAGGAATAGCAAGAGCTAGAAGGAGTTTTTGTGGGGGTGGGGGTGGGGGTCTTGGTTGGTGTTGCTCCGCAAACGTCACTCTCGCCAATGCACGAGGGTTTCCCCTCATAGCAACACTCTTTTGTTTTGCCCTGATTATAAAGATTGTCTTCGCATACTGCATACTCGTAGGGTTGTCCGCCTGGAACTCCTCCACAAAACCACGTTGTTGTTTCAAGAGTCGGAGAATCACAGGTTGAATTCGGACTGATACATCTTGCAATTCCATTTTTATCACAGCAGCCTTTTGTATTGCCTTTAGCATTAAATTCACAGCTATAGGCATCAATGCTTCCAGCACAGTAAAATTTTGTCCTTTTGAGGATAGAAGATTTTGGAGTAGGAGTAGGGACTGATGCCGGTTGACAAAAGCTGCCAAAATCAGCAACTACTTCCCAATCACAGCCTCTTGCTCTACACGCTACGGGGTCGGTAAGCTTACCGCAGGAAGTAGTATCTTGAATAGAAGCAGGAGGTGGGGTTGGAGTGGGAGAAGGCGGAATTAGAGTAGGAGTCAAAGGGGGCTTATACTGAAATACAAGGTCAAATTCCTTGGTACTACGATCAGAATAAGTAATAACAACTTGAATTGGAATAAGGGATATACTTTCTTGTCCTACTATGCCTCGAAGGTGCAGATCAATAACAGGATTTTTTGGATCAACACTCTTACCATCTATAGTTATGCTAACTACTTCCTTAGGCTTGGGTCGTGGAGTTAAGTTAGGTGTTGGAGTGGGTTCAAGAGACTCTGGGGTGGGAGTGGGGATAGGAGTAAGAAGTAGAGTTGTTTTTGTTGGTTCTGGAGTAGGAGTTGGAGCTTGTATCGTGTATGTAAGTTGCGGTAAAGCAACTGGTAGAGGATCATCTCTTCCAGGAGAAGTGATAAGGGATTTTTCAACAGCAATAGTTCCCGAAGTCCCGGAAGGCGTAAAAGTAATTAAAGCGAGATTAAGCAATCCACTAATAGGAGATTTGGTTGTATCTGTTAGAAACTTGGAAAAAAATATGGTTTTTTTGTCGGTGTCTGCTTTATTTCGCAAAAGGGAGTTAAATTTACCCGCATCAGTATTTTCTACAAGCTTAAAATCTTCGGCATTGGAAAAACTTATGGTTATTTTAAACCCGTTAATGGAAGAATCTTTAGTATCAAGATATAACGATAAACCATTCTCGCCTTGGGAGAGATTGATTGGTTTTGTAGCATCGATCCGAACACCGTTGGTTGTTGCAAAATATAGTTCTGCCTGTTGTTGCGCATACGCTGTATTTGGCAACACAAAAGCTACAAAAATAGCAGACAGTAAATAACACAACATGTTTTTTTTGGAAAATAAGCTGTTTCTAATAAATCCAGCACCTTTTTTCTGCGGGGTATTGAACCCACGTAGAAAAAGAAACCACCAAACCCACACAGCAAGCTGCGGGGTTTTAAAAAGGTGCTGGATAAAATTCATATTAGATTATTTTGCGTTTTGTCAATCAAGACATAGATTTTTTCCTTCTTGCATAGCATTGACCAAAGTATTAAGATCCACAATATCAATATCTCCATCGGAGTTAATATTAGGATATGTTCCTTCTTTTATTGTTTCTGTCTGAATTGCAGTCATCAAGATATTTAAATCTATTATGTCTAAACACCCGTCTCTATTTACATCTCCCTTAATCGTTGCGAGAGATGGAACTGGAGTGGGAGTATAGGGTATATCTATAATAGGAGTTCCTAAAGGCGGTAAAGTTGGGGCGAGGGTTAATGCAGGACATATTGCATCAACAACCATGTTATCTATTAATAATTCTTCTTCTCCATAACCAGATGTTTTTGTGGCTTTTATCCTAAATGTGTAAGTTCCTTTTATAACGCTAATATAGGTATAAGAAGTCTTTGTAATAGGCATTATTACCCGACCAAGTTTGTAGGGCAAAGTGCCGCTGGATAGGGGTTCTATCAAAAAGAATTCATTAGTACCGACATTCTTTAGATTAGTTGGAAGTTTTACAGTTACGGTACAATCTTTTTTTTCCTCTTTTTTTAGAAGATCTAAGCGTCGTGGATCAGTGGCTATTGGTGTTGGTGTGAGGTAGACACCTTGGAATGGGCCTGTATACGAGTCGATCGCTTCATTAAGGATTTGGATTGAGACCTGGTTGAAAAAAGGAAGCATATGGTTTTTCATAATGCTCGATAAAGATGATCTATGCCAATTTTGAAAGGTGCCGCAGCCTTTACGATATTCGGATGGCGGAGCTCCTTTCCAGACTTCTGTATCTGCTAGTGGTGTTCCTTGATAGCAATTTTTTGAAACTTTATTGGTGATGAGACCATCTTCTGCACCTGTTGCATATTCATCCCACAAATCACCAAGTGCATGACCAAGCTCATGCACGAAAACTTGCGGTCCATCTTGCCCATTATAACTATAAAGTATAGGGGCCACTGAGGAACCACCGAGCACATTATCATTTACAACAACAGCTACTAGATCGTAGGGAACACCAGAAGTATTTACTTCGCCAATAACCTTTGAATAGTTACAGATTAAAATTGTTCTAATAATGCCATGCTTGCATTCTAAATCCACCGTGTTATCCACCATATGAAACAAAATCTGTGAGGCTCTAGTTTTGAATGGGTCGAAAGTCAGGAGATAAGCCTTCATGCGATTAACATCATTATGGAATTGATTCATATCTGAATAGCCATTGCTGATAAATGTGATATCTAATTTGCCATCATTGCCATCAGAACTTTGTGCTAGAGCATTGGGTGAAAACAAATCTAATAGACCGCCTTGTTTCTTAGGAGTATTAGCTCCTGGAATAGAATCAAAATTAGGCTTATTGTCTATAATCGGAACATTGACTAAGTCTTGTGTTACAATTACTTTTGCTTGAGGATCTAAGATTCTAAGAGTCTTTGCAGACTCAACAAAAGGAATTGTCAGAGTAAAATCGACCTTTTTAAGAATTAGATCATCTGGATTTAGATTTCTTTGCTCTCCTTCAGGGGGAGGAAGAATACCCGCTATTTTATTTGGGATGGAAAATGTTAATTTGCTTACTACATTGTTTTGTTTATCAATAAGCTGTAATTCGTATCCTTTGTCCTGTGGTAAATACTTTGGAGAATAGCCATTTTTTATGGTAACAGACGTAATATTAAGGTTTGGGCTTGCGTTTTCGTCATAATGCAAATTAACCTCCAGTATCTTTTTCGGAAGCGGTATTTTTTTCTCTTTTATTAAAGTCTCTGCGTTCTGCCAGACCGGAAGGGATGAAGAATCTGGTTGTAAAAACTGTTGTCTATCTTGATGGGGAAGAAAAGAAAGAAATGGAAAAGCTTTATAGAGAGGAACTATATTTAAATAGTTAAGAAAAAGTAAATCGAAAACCAAGAAGGCTAATATTGCAGTACTCCATCCTCCATGTAGTCTCATACTTTAATATTGTAGCAACTAAATCCGTTTGTCAATAGTATCTCGGTAGTAGAATAAACTCACACTTCTTCTACGAAGTCAAAAGTAAACGGCATTGTTGAAAAGGATTAAGGTTTTGTAATTGCCATGTATCAAAGAGCGAAGTAAGGATTGCTTTTATCTCTGAGCCTTTTGGTGTTTTTGTTCCTCCTGATATTTTTCTGGCTATAACTGTATGTCTGATTATTCTTTCTGCATGATTGTTGTCTGATTTAACATTTGGAAACCTGATAAATACAAATAGTTCCGGAAGAAAGGTTATTGCTCTGGATGCTAAGGTAGACATGGGAGTATTTTTCTTCACATAGGGCATACACAGTATCCTTAGTCTCTGTTCGAATTCCCTTTGTTTTTTAAGCCTCTCTTGCGTTTGCAATCCTATGGGTAGATTTGGAGCAGGTCCGTTGTATGTTTTTGCTTCTTCAATACAGGCGTTGTATCTTTTGCGCCCATTTGTTTAATGGCGGATGCTTTTTGTATGTTTCTTTGAGTTCATGAATGTCTCTTAAAAAATGAATCCAACATCTTTGATGAAATCCAGCATAGGTATTGTATGCCGCATAAAAATCAGTAGTAAGTACGCCATTGAATTTCTCCGAATCAGTTCCCACTATTTCTTCAACAACAGTTTTTCCTCTGCTCTTTCGATACATAAGGTAATGAATGTTTTTCGTTGAAAAACTCCAGAAGTATCCATTTACTCCATTCTGTCTTCCTCCTGTTTCGTCTGCATGCACTGATTCTGACTTTCTGATTTGCTCAAGTAGATTCTCATAGTGAGGTTTGCCTTTTTTGCTCACAGTGTCCAAAATCTTAACAATTTCTCCTTCGGAAAGAGCAAGGGAATGAAATAGTTTTAAATATGCCTTAATCATTCCAAGCGGGAGTCTGAGCCTATCCCGCATTGTTGCAATTGATACAGCCAGATTTATCCCAATACGCTTTTTACCTAAAACAGAATCTGAAAGATCAACGGTTGGCGCTATTTGTTTATGGCATTTTAAACACCAGCGTCTGCAAACAACATGCTCTGTAACCGTATATGGAGTAACGGGAATATCAATAACCTGACGCATATACGCAACTGTTGATTTTCCCAAAAGAATTTCACCGCAATTGGAACAATTTTGGGCAGTATGGAATATTCGTTCTGTTGGAGTTTCTTTTTTACGAACATATGCTGCATCTTTCTTCTTACGCACAGTTTTTTTCTTGGGTTTTTTATTGAGCTTAATCCAGGAAGGAGTTTTTGTTTGAGGATGATTGTTATCTCTGTTGTCTTTTTCCGCTTTTACTCTGGCAAGTTCACTTTCTAGAATTTCAATCCTCTCGGTTAGTTCATAGATCAATTGAATCAATTCACCTCTTGGCGCAGTTAAGAGATCTGACATTGATCTAGTTTAGCATAGTTATATCAGAAGTGTGAGTTCCTTCATATATATTTCTATACAACAACCCCAAGGATTCTGTACACACCAGGTGTGCAAACCACGTTCCTACCTTTCATGTGGGAATTTAATTACCTGAAATATTTTTGAAGCTTTTACCCTCCATACTATGTAGTATGGATGGTTTTATAAATCCAGCACCTTTTTTCTGCGGGGTATTGAATCCATGCAGAAAGAGAAACCACCAAACCCACGCAGCAAGCTGCGGGGTTTTAAAAAGGTGCTGGATAAAATGGTTTCCGACTTGTCAAGCGGGAACTTTGTTAAATAATCAAGAAATGAAATAACCTTTGGAAAAGAGCATAAAGAATATGAATAGAAGAATTATTGAAAAAGCGCTGTACGCAATTTTGAAGAGTTTGTTTTTTATTAAGGCAAGGGTGATGAAGAAAGGAAAGATTGTTAGGACATATCTTGGGAGACCTGTGAATGTTCCTGAGGAAGCTGGAAGTAAAAAGCACAAAAATCCAAATATTAAATAAGAAAAACGGATTTTCTTTTTCCAAGCAATATAAAAAAGACTTAGAGCAAAAATGAAAAAAGAGAGTTCAAAAAAAGCAATCCACCATTCATAAATATTAGGCTTTAGTGTAAATAAAATCTTTATATATCTAAAAACTGTTTGGGGAAATAAAACTATAGAATCAACTGTTCTATTGTTAGCAAAATTTCCTTGAGCTTGGATAAAATAAAACGGATTTCCCCACTTTTGCAGATTGTAAAATGCATACCCTATTAATCCCAAAGGCATTAGAAAAAGAGGTAAAATTTTGATTGTAATCTTGTTCTTGTTTTCTTTGAAATACTCGTATAATAATGCCGGCCACATGGCAATTCCGACAATTCTTGTGGCGCTTAACAAAGCTCCAGCAATCCCTGATGCTGTCCACTTTTTCTCTCTTGCAAAATAAAACGTCAGTAAGGATAAAAGCAAGAACAAACTTTCCGAATAAACCGCTGCGTAAAAAAAAGATGTTGGAAAAATTAAAAGGAAAATAATACTCCAAATCGCAACATTTTCTTTATGATCAAGCCTTATTAATCTATAAAAAACAATAAGCGAAATGAGTAAGTACGTACTTACTAGGGTAATAACAATAAAATATTGGATTGGATCAAAAGGAAGAACGTTAAAAGGCAAAGTTGCAAAGTGAATAGATAAAGGGAAAAGAGGAAAAAAACCTGCATTTACAGTGTAGCCTTTTGCGGCGATTAACAGATAATACGCTGCATCAAAGTTTCCAAATGGATATAATAAAAAATTTGATAATACACTTCCCTTTTCTAAAAAATGAGTTAGTAAAGTATATCCATAATTCTCTCTTGGAGACAAAACAATCTCAGAAAATACAAGAGGAAGAAATAATAAAAGGCGCCAGCCTAAGAAAAGTAAAACAATTCTTTTTATCCAACACCTTTCAGAAAGTATAAAACAAACTATTTTGGTTACGTTTTTTACAGAAAAAGGTGCTGGATTTATCATACTCATGTTTTAGTTTACCACAATGGTATAATGACTTGATGAAAAAAGCGCTATGTATATTAATATCCATATGTTTTGTATTTATTATTCTTTTTTTCTCACAAAGATATTTTAACGAACAACAGACAAATAGAGAATCTGTAAAAGCAGCAATTACTGCTCCGACTATTTACCCAAGACCAACGTTAACTCCAACATCAACTCCAAAGCCTACGCCCACTCCCTTTGTTCTTAAAAAAGCATCCTATACAATTGCTATTTTTGGGGACTCTATGGTGGACACTATGGGAGAAAAGCTAGAAATTTTACAAAAAATTCTTGACAGTAAATATCCCCGGACAAAATTCAATTTATACAATTACGGGATTGGGGGGCAAAATATTGAGCAAGGTCTTGCACGTTTTGAAAGTTCATTTGAAAATCGCGAAAGACAATATCCTCCAATTCCTGCCCTCGTTCCTGACGTTTTAATTATTGGATCTTTTGCCTATAATCCCTTTTCAACTCACGACAGGAATAAGCACTATTCACTTCTTAAAGATCTAATTACAAAGGCCAAGAATGTATCTTCCAATGTTTATCTTTTGGCTGAAATTGCTCCTCTAAAAATAGGTTTTGGAAAAGGGAAAAATGGGGTAAATATGCCGGAGGATGTTGCTTTCGAGCAAGCTAGTCATATCGTAGAACAACTGGATGACGCAATTAACTTATCAAATGCCGAGAAGATTCCCCTAATCAATGCCTATTACGAATCTAGAGATGATGGGTCGTTTGGAAATCCATATTTAGTAAATAAAGACGATGGAATCCATCCATCAGTTGCTGGTCATTATTTTACAGCAGAATCAATTGTCGAAAGTATTAAATTCGATTAAAACTTTAATGTTAAAAATTCTATTTCTTATCCAGCACCTTTTCAAAATACCGCGGCTTGCTAAGCTTAATACTCCGTGGAAAAAAGGTGCTGGATTTATCTTAACCGCTATATTTAGTTTTGCGTTTAGTGTCGGAAATGCTCACGCGATTGTAGATCCGCTTTCTCTTCCAAACAATAAATTCGGCGTTCATATACTTTTTACTACAGAACTGTCGGATGCTGCAAGGCTGGTCAATTCCAGCGGAGGAGATTGGGGTTACATAACAATTCCTATTCAGGCAGGAGATAAGGATCTTGACAAATGGCATAAATTTATGAATGAGGTAAAAGAAAGACATATCATCCCAATAATTCGTCTGGCATCTGAAAATTACTATTTCGATACTAGGGTATGGCGAAAACCTGCGTACGACGATCTATTAGACTTTGCAAATTTCTTGAATTCTTTGAACTGGCCAGTTAAAAATAGATATATTGTGATCTTTAACGAAGTAAACAGAGGTGATGAATGGCAAGGAGCTCCAAATCCAAAGGAATACGCAAATATATTAAATTACGCTGTAGATGCATTTAAGTCTCTAAGTCCAGATTTCTTCATTATCTCTGCAGGATTGGACAACGCGGCGGCAAATGTACCAGGCAAATCACAAAACCAATATGATTTTATGGTTGAGATGAACAATGAAGTTCCTGGAATTTTTGGTAAAATTGACGGATTAGGTAGTCATTCCTACCCAAATCCCGCATTTTCAATTGCTCCCTGGGTAATCACAAACAAAAGTATAAGTAGTTTTAAATTTGAACAAGGACTTTCTTATGAACTTTCTGGAAAGAAATTGCCTGTATTTATTACCGAAACAGGTTGGTCGAAAGATAAATTGCCCGAAAACCAAATTGCTTCCTACTTTAATTATGCTTTTAGCTGGGTGTGGAATGATGACAATATAATAGCTGTAACTCCTTTTCTTCTCCATGCAGGAACTGCGCCCTTTTCACAATTTAGCATCCTAAATTATGGAGGGGATTACAATGAAATATCAAAAATGTTGCAAGAAATCCCCAAAACAAAGGGCAAACCAATAGAGAGTCCGAATACTTCTTTTGAGCCGTCTAGAAAAATGGAAGTTCAAGCCAAAATTTTTCCTCAAAAACATCAATACGATAATGCGTTTTTTGCGAAAACAAAGGTTATTACGACCTTTCTAAAATGGTTGCTGAAGCTTTCTAGCTAGATCTCAAAGATTGATTCATTGTGGTATAATAGAGTATCTTCAAAAAAGTTAATTATGAATGTAAACGAAGCGCAAGCTGAGCTCTTGAATAGTATTACTCATGGAACAATAAGAGTAGGAGAATCAATAGAATTAATAAAAAAATTCTTGGAAGAAAAACCAGAAAACGAGTATAGCCTTGTTATTGGAACTGATTCCCACGAGAGAATAAGTAACGGTGATGCAAGAACTATAAGTTTGGTTACAGCTGTTGTTGTGCATAGGAAAGGATTTGGAGGAAAGTATTTTTGGCTCAGAAAAGATGTACCCAATATCCACAGTTTACGAGAGAAAATTTATGCTGAAACCTTGGAATCTCTAAATTTCGCTCTATTTTTCGTTCCTCGGCTTAGAAAATCTTTATCTAGAAATTCTCCCTTATACAATCTTGAAATTCATATTGATGTTGGAGAACATGGGGATACCCGTGACATGATAAAAGAGGTTGTTGGTATGGTTACGGGAAATGGCTTTGTGGCAAAAACAAAGCCGCAAGCATATGGAGCTACTTATGTGGCAGATAAACACACTTAACCCATGGTTGTCATGCTGAATTATGGAATGGGAAGACGCTACTGAAATAAAACGGGAGATAAAAGAAATATTAAAAATTTTGGGGTTCCCCCATATTGATCTTTCGAGAATTTTTTGTTTCAGAACATATGGGTCAAAGTCAAGATCCTATGCCAGAATTTGGGCAATGCCAAAAATATTTCAGAGAGCTTTGAATATTAAACCGGCATACATTATAGAAGTTCTCTCTCGTTATTATGATAAATTGAATGAAGATGATAAAAAGAAAGTTTTAATACATGAACTTTTACATATACCCAAAAATTTTTCCGGAGCACTTTTATCTCATAGGAGTCGGCACAGACGCTTACAATCTCAAGTGAATCAGCTATTTAAAGAATACAAGAAAATTTCTAATCCCTAATTAATCTAATTTCTAAGTTGGAATTTGGGATTTATCCAGCACCTTTTTAAAGCCCCGCAGCAGGCTTTGCGGGTTTGATGGTTTCTTTTTTCTGCGTGGGTTCAATACCCCGCAGAAAAAGGTGCTGGATTTATTTAGGTCAATTAGAAATTAGTAATTAGAGATTTATTATGATTACTATTATCCACGGAGACGATATCCCTTTATCACGGAATTATTTCCATGAATTAAAACAAAAGCACAAAGATTTTATTGCATTTGATGGATCCAAAATTGCAATTACGGATCTTGTGCAAAATATAGAAGGTTCACGCCTTTTTGGGTCAACAAAAACAATATTCCTAGATGAGTTTCTTACGAAACTAAGAAGAACAAACAAAGAATCAAGAGAAATTCTAGATTTCATTATAAAAAATTCAAAAATTGCTGATTTTGTCTTGTGGGAATCAAGAGAAATTCTAAAAAGAGATTTATCTTTATTTAAAGAGGCATTCATCAAATTTTTCAAGCTTCCTAGTAACATTTTTATACTTCTAGATAACTTGAAACCCGGTAACTCCAAGAATTTACTTAATTTATTTCACCTAGCATTAGAAAGCGGAACAAAAGAAGAATTGATTTTATTTATGATTCAAAGACAATTTCGTATACTCCTCGCCTTGCGTCATCCTGAACTTGTTTCAGGATCTCAAATTGACGAAGTTTTACGTCTTGCTCCCTGGCAAATGGGAAAATTGCAGAGACAAGCCAGAATGTTTGATGTTTCAGATTTAATAAATATTTATAAAAAACTCTACGAAATAGAACTCGGTCAAAAAACAGGAGCTTTGCCTTTGTCTCTTACCCAAACCATTGACTTTTTACTAATGGATATGTAACATAAATCCACAGTCTATGAGTATAAACCCCGGCATATTCAAAGGATACGACATTCGCGCAATATACCCAACAGATATAAATGAAAAAAATATAGTAGCCATTATTAGAGCAATTTATACATTTTTGATAAAAGACTACAAAGGCAACATACCTTTTACACTTGTTGTTGGGACAGACATGCGAATATCATCACCCAGCCTTACCAAAGCAGCAATTAAAACATTGTTAAGCCTAGGAGCAAATATAATTGATATCGGATTAGTATCGACTCCTACCTTTTATTTCGTTGTATCTCATTATAATTATGATGCTGGAATTCAAATAACTGCATCTCATAATCCGAAGGAATGGAATGGAATTAAAATTGTCAAAAATAGCCCCAAAGGGCTAATTAAAATTGGGAAACCAACTGGACTTGAAACAATAAAGGAAATGGCTCTTGCCGGAGAAAGTATTAGGACTTTGGCAAAAGGCAAAGTTACGCAAAAAACAGAGTTCCTTAAAGATGAAGTAAAAAATGCTTTAAGAATAGCTGATAACCCAACCATTAAAAAATTTAAAATTGTTGCAGACGCAGCAAATGCAATGGGTTCTCAATATATCTTAGCATTATTCAATAGAATCAATGCCCATTTAATCAAAATGAATTTTGATCTAGATGGGACTTTTCCTGCGCATCAACCAGACCCATTGCAATCTGAAACTTTGGTTGAGTTGCAAAAAAGAGTAATCAAAGAAAAAGCAGATCTTGGTCTTGCTCCTGATGGAGATGGAGATAGGTTGTTTTTCATAGACGAAAAGGGCAATGTTGTTCCCCCGACCATTATTACTTCTATTATCGCAAAAGATCTATTGAAAAAATATAAAAGAGAAAAAATTCTCATTGATATCCGTTATATTCTAACCCCTCAAAGGATCGTTAAAGAAAATGGAGGAGCGATTCAGATAACCAGAGTGGGTCATGCATACATAACTGAAGCAATGAATAAGACAGGCGGAATTTTTGCAGGAGAATCTTCGGGACATTATTTTTTTAGAGAAACTGGAAATGCCGAGTCTCAACTGCCAATCATATTGACAGTCTTAAAAGTTTTGACAGAAGAAAACAAGCCATTTTCAGAATTGGTTGAAGATTATCGAAGAAGTTTTGAGTCAGGAGAGTATAATTTTAAGGTTACAAACGCGCTTGAGATAATTGATACATTAAAGCAAAAGTATTCCGATGGAATTTTGGATCCAATGGATGGAATTGCTGTTAATTATCCTATGTGGCGATTTTCTGTTAGAATATCTAATACTGAACCGCTTTTAAGACTCAACGTTGAAGCAGATAACAAAACGACAATGGAAGAAAAAAGAGACGAACTCTTAAATAAAATTAAATCCCTCTCAATCCCTCTCAAAAGTCTAGCTCGATAGTTTTGCAAAATACTTCCAAAAACTTCTGACCCTGAGACAAATCTCCACAATAGTTAAACAATATTTTTCTAAACTACAACACTATCTAGTGATGGAGTTTTTACTAACTGTTCAAGTGATGTTTATTTTTTAAATGCTTATCCCAGCGGTTTAATTGAATAATTAAGGGTGTAAACAAGAAGCTTCTTGATATTTTTTTAAATTGCCCTCATAATAAATCCAGCACCTTTGTTCTGCGGGGTATTGAACCCACGCAGAAAAAGAAACCACCAAACCCACGCAGCAAGCTGCGGGGTTTTAAAGAGGTGCTGGATAAATTTATGTCAAAGCTTGTTGTAGAATTTAATGATTTGGTTGAAAATGATGTAGATATAGAATTGATTGGAAAAAAAGCTGGGACACTTTATGAATTAATTCAATTGGGCATTCCGATTCCTGATGGATTTGTTATAAACCACGCATTCTTTAAAGAATTTTATGAGAAAACTGGTATTTGTGAGGACTTAATAAAAGTGCAAAGTATGAAGCATCCTGCCTTAGGGAATTCTTTTGCAAAACTTTTTGAGCCTATACAAAAAAAAATAATGCGAACTCATATACCACGACATTTGGCATCGGAGTTGCATGGTTTTTATAGAAAACTTGCTGGAGTATTTAAAGAATCCGCTCTAAATATTTACTCATCCGTAAAAGAAGGCAAATCAATCGCTTTTTATGATACAAAAGGAGATGCAAATCTGATTCTAAAAATAAAAACACTTCTTGCCTATTACTTAAATCAACCCTTTTCAGTTATAGTTCAGACAGCAGTTAAATCTGAAAGCAAGAAATCAATAATTTCTGATGATTCTGCGGTAAGCGACCCAAATCTACTAAAGTTGGCTAAGAAAATTCAAAAACACTTTTATTTTCCCCAGGAAATAGAATATTTTATTGAAAAAGGGAAAATTTTTGTAACAGGGGTGAAACCTTTTACAGGCATAGTTAAAGAGTTAAAGAAAGAAAAAGCAACAAGGATTTTCAAGAAATCCCTAATTAGAGGAATTGCTATAAATATGGGAGTCGTTACCGGTCCTGTAAAATTAATTAATAGTTACTTTGTTGATGTAAAAAAATCAGAAATTGCTGTAATTAAAAATTTGGATAAGTCTTTGTTTAATAAGATGAAAATAGCAAAAGGGATTATCGCAGATAGTCTCTTCCAATCGTCAATTGATAGACTGAGCTACAGGGAAAGGATAAAATCTCCGACAATTACAGGTGCCCAAAATTCTACAAAATTATTGCAAAATGGAGATGTAGTTACGTTAAACGGGACAACTGGAGAAATATACTCTGGCGGGTTAACATAAATATATGGCAAAAATCAAAGAAGTAACAGCTCGGGAGATTCTCAACGCAAAGGGCCTTTCCACTATTGAAGCAACAGTTGTGTTAAATGACGGGAAGGTGGGAGTTGCATCGTGTCCTACAGGAGATGTGATTGGTAACTATGAAGCTTTGACGATAAAAGACACGCTAACTGCCATAAATAATATACATAAAGCAATCGCGCCAGTTTTGCTAAACAAAGACGCTGAACGTCAGCAGGAGATAGACAAAGCCATGATTGATCTTGATGGAACACAAAATAAATCAAGACTCGGCGCAAATGCAATGTTGTCTGTGTCTATGGCTGTTGCAAAAGCAGCAGCAGAAAGCTCTGTTCTTCCCCTTTTTCTTTACTTGAGGCAATTTGTGCAAAAAGGCCATAGCCTACTTAAAATACCTATTCCAATATTCAATCTTATTAAGGAAGTTAGAAAAGATAGCGGATTTGGAGATTTTTACGAATTTCTCGTTGTCCCGGCTTCTTCAAAGTCTTATATTGAATGCATTCAGATTGGAGAAAACATCTATAGATCATTAAAGCAATTTCTACAAAAAAAAAATTCTGAAATTGGAGATTACGATGAAGGGTTTTCTCCAACTTTATCCTCAAATAAGGAAGCATTCTCTTACATACAAAAAGCCGCAGATGATGTACAAGTGAGGTTAGGATTTGACGTTTTTTTAGGCCTTGATAGCAGGGCATCATTATTTTTCAAAAATGGAAAATACAGGATCAAGGATTCTCCTACACCGCTAAGTTCAAAAGATCTTGTCAATTATTACGAAGAACTGAATAAGAACATTCACCTTTTGTATCTTGAAGATCCCCTCGATCAAAATGATTGGGATGGATGGAAGTTGCTTTTTGAAAAATTATCCCCAACGACTATGATTGTGGGAGGAGATCTAACTGCGACAAATCCCTATAGATTACAAATGGCTCTTGATAAACAAACAATAAACGGTATCGTTATAAAACCAAGTCAAGTTGGTACAGTCATAGAATCACTGGCGATTGCCCAGGCGGCTAAAGAAACTGGACTCAAGATAATTGTTTCTCATAGAAGTAACGAAACTAATGATGATTTTTTGTCTGATTTCTCAGTCGCAGTTTCTGCAGATTATATTAAAATAGGAAGCTTATCTAGAGGTGAAAACGTTGCAAAATACAACAGGCTTTTGCAAATCGAAAACCAATTAAAAATCCTTTGATTACAGGTGTCATCCTGAACTTGTTTCACCACGTCTGATGTGGTTTCAGGATCCCATATGATTAAAGAAATAGATGCTGAAGTAAATTCAGCATAACATTGATTTTATGGCAAATTTAATTTTGGTTAGACATGGTGAGTCAGAATGGAATCAAAAAGGATTATGGACTGGGCTTACGGACATTGGATTAAGTTCAAAAGGAAAAGAAGAATCTAAAGACGCTGGAGAAAAATTAAAAGGTTCTTCTATTGATGTTGCTTATACTTCTCCTTTGATCCGAGCAAAACAAACTCTTACTGAAATTGAAAACGTCTTAGGAATTGACGTTCCGGCCTTTGAGAATAAAGCTTTAAATGAAAGAGATTACGGAATTTATACTGGAAAAAATAAGTGGGATATTCAGAAGGAAGTAGGTGCTGAGCAGTTTAATCAGCTCCGTCGTGGCTGGGACTCCCCTATTCCGGAAGGGGAGACTTTGCAAGACGTCTATAATAGAGTAGTTCCCTATTATAAATCAGAAATTCTACCTAAACTAAAAGATGGCAAAAATATTCTCATCGTGGGCCACGGAAATTCGTTACGAGCTCTTGTCAAATATCTGGAAAATATTTCCGATGAAAGTGTAAAGAAGCTAGAAATAGGAACAGGAGAAATTTATATGTACATGCTTGATCATAAAGGCGCTATTTCCTCAAAAAATATCTTCAAATAAACGCAATCCAAAAAGTAATCTTGATGATCAAACAATTAAAGAACTTATAAATCCAGCACCTTTTTTCTGCGGGGTATTGAACCCACGCAGAAAAAGAAACCACCAAACCTACGCATCAAGCTGCGGGGTTTTAAAAAGGTGCTGGATAAATTGTCATTTCGAGAAGCACTTTAGCTTTCTTGGAAATTATATTAACAATTAATAGAGTTGTAGACGTTAAATTTAAAAAGTGGATCGTCAGCATATAAAGGAAGTTTTGAAAAGAAGAAAGATTTTATTGTTGAAAAATCCTGAGTTGGACGTCATTGATGCAAAAAGCAAAAATTAAATAGAGGTGTATCTTAGACAAAATAAACCTTTGGCTTTATTTTGTCGTTACTCCCACCATCATTATCTGTTAATGAGAATTTCTTTTGGAGAAAATGGTTCTATTCTTAAATCATTTTTGAATACTCTGCAATGAGATTTAGTAATAAACTCGTATATTCTTTGATCAAGATTAATATCTACAAATGAAATAATATCACAAACTCCCCTTTTGGTGCTACTTTGGAGAAATGTTCTATTGAATTAGAGATTTTTTCACGACGGATTTCTTCATGAATTTTAGTTAGCTCTCGGCAAATGACAATATCAATATCTCCGAAAACCTCTTCCAATTCTTTTAGCGTTTGCAAAAGACGGTGGGGAGATTCAAACAAAATTGACGTTACTCCAACACTAGATAGTGCTGGAGTAATCTTCTGAAAAAACTTCATTCTGTGGCCAGATTTTCTCGGCGGATATCCAAGAAAGAGAAATTTATCAGTCGGAAGACCAGATGAAACGAGACTACTAATTACTGAGGAAGCTCCTGGGATTGACTCAACTTTTACCCCTTCTCTTATTGCTTCTCTAACCAGTTTAAAACCAGGATCTGAGACAGTTGGAGTGCCTGCGTCAGAAACCAAAGCGATATTCAATCCATTCTTAAGCGCGTTAATTATTTCAGGAATTTTTTGTTGTTCATTTTGTTCATAATAAGATATTAAATGTGTCTTTACATAGTCTTTCTGAATTTCTACATCACTTAAAGACAAATGCTTCATCAGCATTCCTGTTTTGCGTGTGTCTTCACAAGCTATCACATCGACATATTTTAAGATTTTGATTGCTCGAAGCGTTATATCTTCAAGATTTCCAATCGGAGTTGCTACTATATATAGTGTTCCCATTATTTTTTAAAAGGTTTCAGTAAGAGGGCAAAAATATGTCTTCTGGTATCTTCATTTCTTAATATACTTATCGCCTGAGGAAGAACTGATACTACAATAATCAAACCGATTATTGGAAGAAGATATTTATCAACATCTGGAATCAAACTACCCAGGTAATAACCAGTCAGTGGAAGGCAAATTGCCCATAAAATTCCACCTATAATATTATAAGCGAGAAATGTTTTATACTCCATGCTCCCAATTCCCGCCACAACGGGCGCAAATGTTCTTATGACGGGAAGAAATCTTGCTAAAATAATGGTCTTTTTACCATGTTCTTTATAGAATTTTTCAGCTTTAAGAAGATGGTCCGGATGGAAGAAAAATGAATCCGGCTTTCTAAATAATTTTCTTCCAAGCTTGTGTCCTATTGCATATCCAACACTATCTCCAGTTACAGCTGCTATAAAACTCAGTAACGTTAGTAACCTAATGTCAAAAACATTCTGGGAAGCTAAAAATCCTGCGGTGAACAAAAGACTGTCGCCGGGAAGAAAAAAACCGATTAAAAGCCCTGATTCTGCAAAAATAATAGCGAATATGCCGAAATAACCAATTGCAGGCAGAATCGAATCTAGATGCATAAAGATTATTATAACAGAAGTCAAAAGAAAGATTAAGCGAGGGTATTAGTTGAATTTGCGGACAATTCCAACGGCTTTACCCTGAATGGTCAAAGAATTAGGATAAATTGGCTGCATTTCCGCATTTGCTGGTTTTAGTACAACTTTTCCATTTTCATTATAAAATCTTTTGAGTGTTGCCAAATTGTTATCAACCAAAGCAACAACTATATCCCCATTTACTGCAGTGCTCGCTTTTTCTATTACAACATAATCTCCATCGAAAATTCCGTCTTCGATCATAGAATTTCCTTTGACTTGCAGAACGTAAGCTGTTCTTTTACCTGAAATCATAGATGCAGAAACATGAAATGTTGCATTCGGGTCACTATGAGGTTCTAAAGGTTTTCCTGCGGCGATGTACCCCATTAAAGGCAATTCTATAGATGCATGGCTTCCCAATAGAGAGAAAGTGACTTTTTGATCAAGGATTTTAAGAACCCGATTATTTCCATCGACCTTTTGAATGTAGCCTTTATCAACGAGGGATTTAATTAAAGCGTGAACCGTAGAACTGCTTCTGTGCCCTGTTGCTTCTGCTATTTCAGCTAATGTTGGCGAATATCCAAATTGCCTCTGAAATTGAGCAAGATATTCCAAAATTTCTCTTTCTTTTTTGTAAATTACTCCCGGCATATATTTTTATCCATCACCTTTTTAAAACCCCGCAGCTTGCTGCGTGGGTTCAATACCCCGCAGAAAAAAGGTGCTGGATTTATTAAAAATACACTGAGTGAAGCCGCGTCTGACGCGGCGAAATCCAATGTACATCTCGATATTTTATACGAAATATTCGAGTATTTTGTCAATATGACAAATAGATACAAACGTATGATAAAATAGATCATTATCATTTTTTTTCCGTTGTCATTCTGACGAAGGTCAGAATCTCGGTTCAGTTGAGATCCTGAAACCACGTCAGACGTGGTAAAACAAGTTCAGGATGACATAGGGTAAGAATATACATTATGCGATTTAAACTTCTATCGGATTTTAAACCAACAGGTGATCAGCCTGAAGCGATAAAAAAATTAACTCAAAATTTAAAAAAAAATTTAAAAAACCAAGTTCTTCTCGGTGTAACTGGAAGTGGGAAAACATTTACCATGGCAAACGTTGTTGAAAAAGTCCAGAGGCCAACGCTTGTTATATCTCACAATAAAACGCTGGCCGCTCAGCTTTATCAGGAATTTAGAGACTTTTTTCCTAACAATGCTGTTTCATACTTTGTTTCTTATTATGATTATTATCAACCTGAGGCATATATTCCTCAAAGCGATACATATATAGAAAAAGAGGTTGAAATAAATGAGGAAATTGATAAATTGCGACTTTCTGCTACGACTAATCTTTTGACCAGAAAAGATGTGATTGTTGTAGCGTCGGTCTCTTGTATTTACAACTTGGGCTCTCCTGTGGCATACGGTAAATTTATTATTGAGCTAAAAAGGGGACTAAAAATTGATCTCAAATCAATAATGCTTCGCCTTACTGATTTGCAGTATGAGAGAAATGAATATGCATTCGAAAGAGGAAGTTTTAGAGTGAGGGGTGAAACTATAGATTTGTTCCCTGCTTACAAAGATACATGCCTAAGAATTGAACTTAACAATAGCAAAGTTGTTCAAATGTCAGAATTTAGTCCATTAACAGGAGAAATGATTTCTTTTGTTAAAGATACAGTAATATATCCGGCAAAACATTACATGACTGATCCTAAGACTTACGGAAATGTTTTTCCGATGATAAGGCGCGATATGGAAAAACGAGTGGAAGAATTAAAATTACTTGAAAAAAACTTAGAAGCGCATAGACTAGAGCAGCGCACAAATTTTGATATAGAAATGATAAAAGAAGTAGGTTACGTTAACGGAATTGAAAATTATTCAAGATATTTTGACGGCAGAACTCCAGGACAACCCCCATATACTCTTTTGGATTATTTTAACCATGCATCAAAAAATTTCCTGACAATTATTGATGAATCCCACATTACTCTTCCGCAGTTAAGGGGAATGTACAACGGAGATCAATCCAGGAAAAACGTACTCGTTGATTATGGATTTCGTCTTCCGTCCGCTCTAGATAATAGGCCTTTGAAGTTTCCGGAACTTATGCAAAGACTTAACCAAATAGTTTATGTCAGCGCAACTCCCAACGAATATGAAATATCGCTAGCAACAGAAAATGATGCGGTTGTTGAACAGCTTATCCGTCCGACAAATTTGGTAGATCCAAAGGTAAGTGTAAAACCAACAAAAGGACAAATATTAGATTTAATTGCCGAGATAAATAAAAGAGTGTCTAAAGCGCAAAGGGTTTTGGTCACAACTCTCACCAAAAAAATGGCAGAAGAACTGTCGTCTTATCTTCAGGAACGACAAATAAAGATTGCTTATCTTCATTCGGATATTCAAACTTTAGAAAGACAGGATATCTTGGACAGACTGAGAAAGGGTGAATACGATGTGCTAGTTGGAATAAATCTTCTTCGTGAAGGATTGGATTTGCCGGAAGTTTCTTTAGTTGCAATTTTGGACGCAGATAAAGAAGGATTTTTGCGAAGTAGAAGTTCGCTAATTCAAACAATGGGAAGAGCAGCTCGCCATATTGATTCTCAAGTTATTATGTACGCGGATAATGTTACAAAATCTATGAGAGATGCAATGGAAGAGGTTGAAAGACGAAGGAAAATTCAGCTTGATTTCAACAAAAAAAATAGTGTAACGCCTAAGGGAATAGAAAAGAAAATAAAAGCAAGACTTGTTGAAGAAGATGTCTCCAAAAATGCCTATCAAGATTTAAATTACTTGTTAACTCTTTCCAGAAAAGAAGTGATTCTTCCGGATGAAAAAGAGAGTTTAATAAAAAAATTGAGAAAAGAAATGAAGAAAGCAGCCCAAAACTTAAATTTCGAAAGAGCCGCAATGATTCGCAATCAAATAAAATTTCTCAAATGAATTCTGCTAAAACATTTATTTTCAATTTAATCATTCTCCTCAAACCGACCAAGCGCTAGTATCCCAATTGTATGACGGCCGTCACATAAAATGATATACATCAATCTCTTTTAAAATAAATTATAAGATAAAATCGTATGAGTATTAGAGTTAAAATCCGCTGATGTTTTTGCGAAGCTCAATGTTTTTAGCTTCATTTCCGTTTAAAATTACTGCTACGGCATCTATTCTAAGGTTTTCAGGTAGATTGCGGTGCGTTAATTTATAAAAGTGGGACATTCTAACTAATGTTTTCAACTTCCAATGAGAAATAGATTCTAGAGGAGATCCGAATTGATTTGATATCCTTGTTTTTACCTCAACAAAAACCAAAACATCTTGCCCTGAGCTATCCGTTGGGTCAATCGCTACAATATCAATCTCCCCATATCCTTTTCGAAAATTTCTTTCAATTATTTTGAAGCCCAATTTCTTGAGGTATTCGCAGGCTTTGTCTTCTCCTAATTTGGCAGTGGGATTTACAATCTTCACTTGTTAAATCTTCAGAATTCTTTTGTAGTACAATTTTGCTCTTCTTGTCTTTGTTTTTGAATGCTCTTTAATTACGACTTTTCGCAGATTTGGAGATTGAATTGGAAATATTTTTTCAACACTTACATCTCCAACAACTTTCATCACGGTAAAACTTTTATTCTCTCCTCGGCCTTTCAATGCCAATACCGTACCTTCAAAAACTTGAATGCGGGTTTTTACTTGTCCTGAGCTATCCTTTAGGTTTCCTTCTTTAATTGTTTCATGCACTCGAACAATATCCCCTGGAACAAAATTAATTGGATTAATCATAATAGGATTATACTCAAATTCTCAAATTTTATCAATTTCTCAACTACTTATGCAGGCTTCAATGAAACCTAAAAATAGAGGATGAGGATTTAATGGCCTGCTTTTGTATTCAGGGTGTCCTTGAGTTCCCAAGTAAAATGGATGAACAGATTTTGGTAGTTCAATTATCTCAACAAGATCCTCATATTCAGATTTTGCGCTTATAATAAGCCCTTTCTTTTTTAATTCTTCTTCGTATTTGTTGTTAAATTCATACCTGTGTCTATGTCTTTCAGAAGTCAAACCCGTTGTCTTATTTATAAACTCATTGTATTTATCATAGAGCTCATAAGCTATGGTGTCTCGCATAACTTTCGCCTTCCATCCACCCAATCTCATTGTTCCTCCATAAGCTCTTTTTTTCATAAGCTTTTCTTGAAATTCCATAAGGTGAATTACAGGATGTTTTGTTTTTGAAGTGTTTTCTGTAGTATCTGCGTCTTGCCAGCCCAAAACATCTCGAGCATATGCAATAACAGCAAGCTGCATTCCATAACAAAGCCCTAGATATGGAATTTTATCCTCCCTTGCATAAGAGGCTGCTTTTATCATCCCTTCTGCTCCCCTTTTTCCCCAGCCGATTGGAACAATTATTCCATTAGGTTTTCCAATAACTCTTTTAATCTCATCCTTATTTAACTTTTCTAGTTTCTGCGCGTCAATCCATATTGTTTTAACTTGTGCATTCAAACTCCAAGACGCATGATCTATTGCATCAATTAAAGCCGCATATGAATCACGCAGTTGATAATCTCCAGTGCCAAAATACTTTCCGATAATTGCAATTTCTATGTCTTTTTTATTTTTCTCTTTAACATTCTCAACAAACCTTTTCCAAGCATCCAAATTTGAAGATCTAACTCTCAGACCTAATTTTTGCAGAATTTTTTTATCCAATTCCTGGTCGTGAAGCACTAGGGGAACTTCATAAATAAAATCAACGTCCGGATTGGAAATTATATCCGAAGGCAGCATGTTGCAAAAGAGCGCAAATCTGTCCCTACGTCTTTGATCCAAATATTTTTCGCTTCTTGCAACAATAAAGTCAGGTTGAATTCCTAAGGAATTTAGAGTTCTAACTGACAACTGGGTGGGTTTGGTCTTGGGTTCTCCAAGATGACTTGGTGTCGGAAGATAACTCACATGAACATGAATGACATCACCTGGATTTTTTAAAGATAAAATTCGAGAAGCTTCGTAGAAAAATACGTTCCAGTATTCACCCGCTGTTCCTCCCAATTCAATTACAACTATATCAGCGTCTTTCTTTTTTGCGACATTTTTAATCCTAGCTATTATCTCATTACTTATGTGAACAGCTTCCACATCCTCTCCGTTATATTCAAATCTTCTTTCTTTCTCAATTATTCTTTGGTAAATTTGCCCCATTGTCACGAAATTATCCCGGCCCATATTTTCACCCAGAAATTTTTCATAAGACCCAAGATCCATATCTGCCTCTGTTCCGTCCTCGCACAAAAATGGATCGCCATGCTCTATCGGGTTAATTGTTCCTGCATCAATATTTAGATACCCTTCAAATTTTATTGGGGCGACTTTGTATCCTCTTGATTTGAGAAGAAATGAAATGGATGCTGCTGTGGTTCCTTTTCCTATGCCGGAGATTACGCCTCCAGAAACAAAAATATACTTTGTCCTGAGCTTGTCGAAGGGATTCGTTCTTTTTGTGCGGTGCATGATTTATATTAGCAAAACAAATACTTGTCGTCAACTGGTAAAATAAACGCAAGATGCATAAAGCGATTCTCCTTCTTAAGAAAATTCCAAAGGGAAAAGTTGTAACTTATAAAGAAATAGCAAGGGTTTCCAACACTTCGCCTCGCGCCATTGGTAGAATTATGGCTACTAATTCTGATCATGTTGGACATCCTTGCTACAAAGTAGTTGCTTCCAATGGAGATCTCCGCGGCTACAGCGGCCACGGAGGCATATTGGGCAAGGAAAAACTTTTGGAGAAAGAGGGAATAGAAGTTGTAAATGGGAAAGTTGATAAAAAATATTTCTACTCCTTCAAGTAGTATTTTCCAAAATACCTCGAGCGATAACCTGTCTGTCTTTTTCAGATAGGTATGTCGCAATAAGCATTACTGCAACAGCAGCAGCCCCAGATACCCATTGGTATTGTTGTAGACTTGAAAAATTTTGCAACACTATCCAAATAACCAGCCACACTATAGTTCTCAAAAAAGCCATTACACGGTCGATTTTATGGGAAGCAATATAGTTTTTTACTAGATTGCGCAAGCTCTTGTCGTAACTAGCAAGATTGGTTTCTCAAATCACGTTGCAAATAGCAAGGAAGCCCGTAACACTAAATAAGGAAAACGCGTAAGATGCCAGTGTACGAGTGTATTGGGGTCGGTAAGCACCTAAAACATCAGGAATTCAGTTATTCCCACAGTAAACGGCAACAGTGTGTCTTTTACGGTCGGTATCCGTGCGATAATAATAACCCCTATCGTAAAGGCTTTGTAGATTAAAATCATTGACAAAAAACTTGCAAGCCAGAAAGTAGCGGTAGTCATATTTAGGTTACCATTGCTTATAATAAGAAAAATACTATATGCCGCATTTGCCAAAATTACACTTTTCATTACACTAATTAAGGTCATGTAACTTAAGGCTAAGTGGTCTCTTAGTCTTGGGATTAAATCTTTACGCCAAACCTTAATAATCATAAATCTTAGCTCACTTGCTATAGGTTTCTTTACTTGTGGAGCTGGTGAGCGGAGTCGAACCGCTCTCTCTACTTTGCCTTCCCGCCATAACTTGAGCGATGGACCGGATTCGAACCGGCGACCTTCTCCTTGGGAAGGAGACATTCTGCCACTGAACTACCATCGCATGGCAAGTGCAGGCGGGGAAAGGTAGCGTTGAGTCGATCAACTACACCCGCAGCGCTTCTTAAATTCATTTCCTCCTGATTCTATCAAAATAATCAAGAGCTCGCCATATGTATCATTTCTTGTGACGGCCGTCACAAGTTTTGATCCATAGAGTGGAACAAGAAAATACCAATTTAGCTTCGAATACATTGTTCGAAAATTTATTTTCTTAAAATACGAGACTAGCGTGGGATTTCGAGGACATTGTCGGGGTAGATTAGGTCAGGATTTTCAATATTATTTACTTTAGCAAGCTCGACCCATTTGTAGCCGTCTCCGTATGCTCTCACACAAATTTCCCACAAATTATCTCCCTCTTTTATCTCATAATCGTCTCCCGTAATTGAGTCGTTTTGTTTTATTACACTCTGTGTTTTTGGAGTTGGTTCCGCTTTTGCTACCATTGGTTCTTTTTGAGTAGTAGTTGGAGCAACAGTGGGGATTATTAATTTATCTCCAACATGAATTATTCCTGGATCTACTAGCTTGTTTATTTTTGCAATCTCAACCCATTGATATCCACTTTTATAAATATTGTCTGAGATGCTCCAGAGATCATCACCATGTTTTACTGTATATGTTGAAGAAGTTTGAGTTCTTTCTGTCATCTGTTGGGTTTTTGTCGGCTCTACTTTGGTAGAACTTGTTTGCATATTTCTATTTCCCCTTGCAAAAGAAAAGAATAAAATTCCAATTGCCAATACGACAATTGCACCCAATATGAGACTCGTGTATGATTCTGTCAAATTCAAGCGACTAAAAATTCCGTTTTTAGTCGCTTTTTTTCTTGCCATAAATATAATTGTTAGCGAGCAGAAAATATGCGGGCAGAAGATACTTTTTGCGGAAAATAAGAAATTTTCAAAGAAAATTTTAACATTCCACTAGCGTTTTCCGATCTTTCGGAATTACGCTGCGGGACCGGCGAGACTCGAACTCGTAGCCTCCTCCGTGACAGGGAGGCGCTCTAACCAGTTGAGCTACGGCCCCATCTTATTTTATCTAGATTGTGCAGACTATAACAAATAATTGAATTCTAGTCAACCTTTTGATATTATTTCCTAGATGAGCAATCAGGAAATTGCAAAACTTTTTAGAGATATTGCAGCTGCATACTCAATCAAAAACCCTAGAAAATTCTATTTTCAAATACTCGCCTATCAGAAAGCGTCCGAAGCAGTTGCGGCGACAACAGTAGAATTGAAAGATTTATATAAAGAAGACAAATTGGATACGCTTTCGGGTATTGGAACAACAATTAAATCTCGCCTTGAGGAATTGTTTAAAAGAGGCAGAGTTTCTCATTTTGATTCTGTTTTAAGCGGTATACCTAAATCTGTTTTTGCGCTCATCAACATTCCTTCTATTGGTCCTAAAAAAGCTTATAAGTTAGCTACGTATCTCTCGCTAGATAATCCGAAGGACGTTGTAGGTAAGCTTATTGATAAAGCTAAAAAGGGTGAAATTGCGAAAATTCCAAACTTTGGGGAAAAATCCGAACAAGATATTCTTCAGGCACTCTTAGAGTACAAAGCAGGAAAAACTAAGGCTACGAGGATGGTATTGCCATATGCCGGTGAAGTTGCAGAAAAAATTCTCTCCTACCTCAAAAGTTCACCTGCAGTAGTCAAGGCTGTTCCTTTGGGTAGTCTTAGACGCATGATGCCTACAGTTGGAGACATAGATATTGCTGTTGCAACTAACAAACCTAAAGAAGCTATTGAGCACTTTACATACTACCCATACAAACAAAGAGTTATTGAAAAAGGTTCTGCAACAGCCTCAATTCTGACATCGGGAGGCAAACAAATTGATTTAATGGTACAGCCAATTGCTGGTTTTGGGGCACTCTTGCAGCATTTTACAGGGAGCAAAAATCACAACGTGCATCTTCGAGAATATGCTCTCAAAAAAGGTTTTTCTCTCTCCGAAAGAGGTATAAAAGATCTAAAGGACAATAAGATAAGAAAATTCTACTCAGAGGAAAAGTTCTACGAAGCTTTAGGACTGAGTTGGATTCCTCCGGAAATAAGAGAAAACCAAGGTGAAATTGAGCTTGCGGTTCAACATAAACTTCCAAAATTGGTTGAGTTATTTGATGTTAAGGGAGATCTTCACATTCATTCAAATTTTCCTATTGAGCCAAGTCATGATCTAGGCGTTTCTTCAATTGAAGAAATGGTTAAATATGCAAAAAAGTTAAATTACGAGTATATAGGGTTTTCCGAACATAATCCTAGTATTTCTAAACATGATAGAAGTCAAACTTATTCTTTAATATCAAAGCGTAATCATCATATTGAACAAATTAAATCGAGTAATAAAAATATACGAATAATAAAACTGCTCGAGATCGATATTTTAGGTTCAGGTAAACTTGCTATAGATGATAAGTCAATGGACATACTTGATGGAGCAATTGTTTCAATTCATAGCTCATTTTCTACAAACAAAAAAGAAATGACCAAAAGAGCATTAGCTGGCCTTTCTCATCCTAAAGCTAAAATTTTGGCCCATCCAACAGGTAGAATTCTCAATGAGCGTACGGGATATGATTTGGATTTTGATCAAGTCTTTGATTTTTGCAAAAAAAATAATAAAGCATTGGAAATTAATAGCTGGCCGCAGCGTCTGGATCTACCCGATTCCCTAATCAAAGAAGCAGTTGATAATGGCGTTAGGTTAGTAATCAATACAGACAGTCACGCTGTGCATCAAATGAATTTGATGAAGTACGGAGTTGCAATGGCAAGACGCGGTTGGGCAACAAAAGGTGATATTTTAAACACATTAGGATATAATGATTTCATTAAGTGGTTGAAGGGAGGTGAAATGTAAATGGATATTAGTACAATAATTATCATATCAGTTGCTGCAATTGCTATTTTATATATATGGTCTGTTTACAATGGTTTAGCAACCGGAAAAGTTCGCATAAAAGAAGCTTTCTCTGGCGTTGATGTTCAGCTTAAAAGACGCGTTGATTTAGTTCCGAACCTTGTAGAAACGGTCAAGGGTTATGCGAAGCATGAAAAAGAGCTTTTACAAAAAATAACTGAGGCTAGAACGTCGCTTATGAAAGCAACTACGCCTGGGGAAAAAGCGCAATCAGATAATATTCTTTCCGGCGCTTTGAAAAGCTTATTCGCGGTTTCCGAGAATTATCCCGACCTTAAGGCTTCCCAAAATTTTTTGAAATTACAGGAAGAACTTTCCGACATAGAAGCCAAAATTGCATACGCAAGACAATTTTACAACACAAACGTTAGGGATTATAACGCGACCCTTGCTAATTTTCCGAGCGGATCTATTGGCCGAACATTTGGTTTCAAGGAGCAAGAATTCTTCGAGACGGAAGACAACGAAAGAAAGCCAGTAAAGATAGCATTTTAAAAAAATGAATATTTACTCTCAAATTTCTGCCAACAAAACAAAAACTTGGCTGATAATATTTCTATTTATTATATTTATAACTACTATTATGTTTGTTTATGGCAAGGCATCTGGTTATGGTTTGTCCTTTGCGGGTATTGGTATGATCATTTCAGGTCTAATAAGTTTTGCAAGTTATTATTATTCAGACAAAATAATTCTAGCAATGTCAGGCGCAAAACAAATTGCCAAAAAAGATAATCCGCATTTTTTTAGAATTGTAGAAAATCTATGCATTGGCGCCGGAATTCCAATGCCTAAAATCTATATAATTAACGACACCGCTACCAATGCATTTGCAACAGGGCGCGATCCAAAACACTCAATAGTTTGCGTTACAACAGGAATCTTGGAAAAACTTAATAGGGCAGAACTGGAAGGAGTTATTGCTCATGAACTTTCCCATATTCAAAATTTTGATATAAGAATCATGTCTATTGTCGTAATCTTGGTAGGATTGGTTGCGCTTCTTGCCGATTTTTTCATGAGAAGTTTGTGGTACGGTGGAGGGAGGAGAGACAGAGAAAGTAGTAATGCTCAATCAATATTTTTATTTATAGGAATAATCTTGGCTGTTCTATCTCCTATTATAGCAACTCTAATTCAATTGGCAGTATCCCGAAAAAGAGAGTTTTTGGCAGATGCATCAGGAGCTCTTTTGACAAGATATCCGGAGGGGTTGGCATCGGCTTTGGAAAAAATCGCAAAAGACAAGGAGCCTTTGGAAGCGGCAAACAACGCAACTGCTCACCTATATATTTCTAACCCTTTCAAATCCAAAATGTCCGGACACTGGTTTACAGATCTTTTCAATACACATCCTCCAATTCAAGAACGTATTAAAATCTTAAGGTCAATGTAGTCCTCGGTGTCATACAGTATAATATTAATTATGAATTCGTTATTAATTTTGTTTGGAAAATTATTTATGATCATTAGTCGTTTCTTCAATATAGGATCGGGATCAACTTGGCCGGGTCATATTGCTTTAACTTTAAACAAAAATTTTATCAAAGATATTCTAAAAACCAACGACCAAAGACTAAAGACTATTTTAGTTGCAGGGACAAACGGAAAGACAACTACTGGGAAATTAATCAAAACAATTCTTGCAAAAGGTGGTTATAAAGTCTTTCAAAATGAGTCAGGAGCAAATCTTCTTAACGGCATCTCTTCTACTTTAATACATCAGTGCAATGTAGTAGGGGAAATCGATAATGATTTTGGAATATTTGAAGTAGATGAAAATACTCTACCTCTTATTTTAAAAGAAATAAGCAGTCCTGATTTTGTAATTATTTTAAATTTATTCCGAGACCAACTAGATAGATATGGAGAAGTAAATGTAATTGCAGAAAAATGGGGAAACGCCATTGTATCTCTTGCTTCGTTAACCACTCTTATTTTAAATGCTGACGATCCTCAAATCGCAAGTTTGGGCATGCACCTTAAAGGTGTAAAGCTAAAGTTCTTTGGGCTTAACGATAAAAGTTTGGCCACTTTCAAAAACCAACATGCCGTTGACTCAACCTATTGTAGCAACTGTGGAGCTAAACTTATTTACTCAGAAATTTATTTCTCTCATTTAGGAGTTTGGGAGTGTCCAAAATGCGATAATACACGACCCAAACTTGACATTTCAGCATCACCAATCTATCCGCTTTTGGGAATTTACAATCGTTACAACACAATTGCAGCTGTATCGTTGTCTAGACAACTGAACATCGAAGAAAATAATGTTGTTGCTGGATTAAAAAACTTTAAACCTGCATTTGGAAGGCAGGAAATATTAAATATTAACGGAAAGAAAATTCAAATTTTTCTCTCTAAAAACCCAACAAGTTTTAACGAATCACTCAGAACAATTGCAGGTTTGAAAGCAAAAAATGTTCTTTTTGTTCTAAATGATAGCATTCCTGATGGTCGTGATGTATCTTGGATTTGGGATGTGGATTTTGAAGACTATATTGACAAGTTTAAAAATATTATTGTATCGGGTGATCGAGCTTACGACATTGCACTGAGAATTAAATATACAACTAAAAACTCAAATATCAAAAGTCAAAACTACAACTCAAAACTCAAAATTTATGAAGAGCTAAAAGAAGCAATTGATGAAAGCTTAAAATTAACAAGTAAAAATGAGGCATTATATATTCTTCCAACATATTCAGCTATGCTAGAAACAAGAAAAATTTTAACAGGGAAAAAGATTCTATGAACTATACGCTATACGCTAAACGCTATACACTAACAATAGGCTGGCTTTATCCGGAACTTATGAGCACCTATGGGGATAGGGGAAATGTTATTTGTCTTGAAAAAAGATGTGAGTGGAGAGGGATAAGTGTTGATATTAAACAGTTAAATTTAGGATTCCACTCTAAGCAACTAGCCATGTGTAACCTGTTATTCATGGGTGGCGCGCAAGATACTCAGCAAAAAATCGTATCCCTTGATTTTAGCAAAGACAAGATAAAAGCGCTAAAAGACATGGTCGAAGGTGGAATTCCAGGACTTTATATTTGTGGCGCTTACCAATTCCTCGGTAAATATTACAAGGAAGCAGATGGGACAATAGTTAAGGGTTTAGACATTCTTGATTTGTACACAGAGAGTCTCGGAAATAGCTATAAAAGACTAATTGGAAACATAATTATAAAAGTTCCACACCACGTCATTCTGGGGAGTGAAGCGACTCCAGAATCTCCTTCGTTAAAGGTTATGAGAGATTCTGGACGCGTTCTCCTTCGGCAAGACTCAGGATCGCTTGCCAGACTGACGAGCACTCTTGTTGGATTTGAAAACCATGGAGGGAGAACGTACCTTGGAAAAGACATAAAAGCTTTGGGGAAAGTTATAAAAGGCTTTGGAAATAATGGCGAAGATAAAACAGAAGGAGCAACATACAAAAACAGTTTTGGATCATATCTCCACGGCCCAATCCTTCCCAAAAATCCCCACTTTGCAGATATGCTTATAAAACTTGCTCTTGAAAAGAAATATCAATCCCCCATCAACCTCTCCCCTCTCAACGATTCTTTGGAAGATAAAGCTCGTGACACAATTGCTAAGACACTTAATATTAAGATATAATGCTTTATATATTAAAATATGAAAATAGATGTTTGTCATGTTGCAAAATTGGCAAATTTACCCCTTAAGGACGAAGAAAAAGAAAAGTTTGAAAAGCAGCTCTCTGAAATTCTTTCCTATGTTGAAAAGTTAAAGGAAGTTGATACAAAAAATGTAGAAACAACATCTCAAGTAACCGGACTTGAGAACATTACTCGAGAAGATGAAACATCTCCATCTCTTACTCAAGAAGAAGCTCTTTCAAATACCCCACTTCGCCAAGACTCTACGGGACAAGCAAAGTCAAAACACAATGGGCTATTTAAAGTAAAAGCTGTTTTAGAGGAATGAATATTAATAAACGCTTTACCATTAGATGTGCGGTATATTTGTTTCTGATAAAAGCTAACAAACTTTTTCTTATTCAAAGAAAAAACACGGGATGGGAGGATGGAAAATATGGAGTTCCATCAGGGCACTTAGAGGAAAATGAGACTGTAAGGGAGGCTGTTTTTCGAGAAGCAAAGGAGGAGGCTAAGATAGATATCGAAAAAAATAAATTGAAGATTGTTCACATCATGCATAGAAAATCGAATTTTGATTATATTGATTTATATTTTACTATTAAGAACTGGAAAGGCGAGCCAACTAATGCTGAAGAAGGCAAGAGCGATAAATATGGCTGGTTTTCCTTTGACAATTTACCAAACAATACTCTTACAAACATAAAGGTTGCATTTGAGAATTATAGAAATAGTATTTTATTGTCTGAGTTGGGATTTTCGTAAGTATGAAGTTAAATCAATTAACTATCAAAGAAGCTCAAGAAGGACTAAGGAATAAAAAATTTTCTTCTGTTGAACTGACAAAAGCTTGTCTTGATCAAATAAAAAAACACAATCCGTCTCTTAATGCATTTATTACTGTTTGTGAAGATTCTGCTTTACATGAAGCAAAAAAAGCAGATATACAAATTAACAATTTAACAATAGAGCAATTTAACAATTATCCACTTCTTGGAATTCCAATTGCACTAAAAGATCTTTTTTCGACAAAAGACATAAAAACTACGGCGGGTTCAAAAGTTTTGGAAAATTATATTCCGCCATATAATGCAACTGTTGTAAAAAAGCTAAAAAACGCAGGAGCTGTATCTATCGGCAAAACAAATCTGGATGCATGGGGACATGGAGCATCTGGTGAAAATTCAGATTTTGGGCCAACAAAAAACCCATGGAATCAAGAATATGTTCCTGGCGGATCAAGTAGTGGATCAGGCGTCTCTGTAGCAGCTGACATGTGTCTTGCAGCAACAGGAACTGATACCGGTGGATCAAGCCGACTACCTGCAGCTTTTTGCAATGTAGTAGGACTTAAACCAACATACGGAAGAGTAAGTAGGTATGGTGTTATTTCAATGGCATCTTCTTTAGACTCTATTGGTCATCTGACGAAAACCGTAGAAGATAGTGCATTAATATTTAACTTAACAGCAGGACAAAGTCCTGATGACGCAACAACTCCTAATAAAAAACTTCCAGATTGCATAAAAAACTTAAAAACTGAAGTTAAAGGGCTTAAAATTGGCAGACCTAAAGAATATTTTACCCAAGCACTTGATATTCAAATAAAATGTCTTACTGATAATGCATTAAAAAAATATGAAATGCTTGGGGCTGAAATTGTAAACATATCGCTTCCTCATACTGAATATGCAAACCCTTGTTATTATATAATTCAACCAGCAGAAGTATCTTCAAATTTAGCTAGATATGACGGTATAAGATACGGAAACACTCGAGATGAATTTGGAGATGAAGCTAAAAGAAGAATAATGCTTGGGACATATACATTGTCAACCGGTTATTATGATGCATATTACAAAAAAGCTATGCAAGTTAGAACTCTAATAAAAAGAGACTTTGAAAATGCGTTTAAAAAAGTAGATGCAATTGTTACTCCAGTCTCCCCTACCCCTCCTTGGAAAATAGGAGAAAAAATAAACGATCCTTTGAAAATGTATTTATCTGACATATTTACTGTTACAGCGAATTTAGCTGGAATTCCAGGATTAGCACTTCCTATAGGTTTTGTTGGTGGTTTGCCAATTGGTATGCAAATTCTTGGACCCCAATTTAGCGAACAAAAATTATTTGAAATCGGCCATGCTTTTGAGCAAGAAACAATGTTTTATAAACAAAAACCCCTCCTTCGCTAAAGCTATGGAGGGCAAGCAAAATTATGAATTACAAACCTATAATAGGACTTGAGGTGCATGTTGAGTTGAAAACAAAATCTAAAATGTTTTGTTCTTGCAAAGCAGAATATTTTGGAGAAAAACCTAATTCCAATACATGTCCAGTTTGTTTAGGCCTTCCTGGAGCCTTGCCTGTTCCAAATAAAAAAGCAATCGAGTGGTGCGTAATGATAGGTCAAGCTCTTAATTGCAAAATTAATAATTTTTCTAAGTTTGACAGGAAAAATTATTTTTATCCTGATCTCCCAAAGGGTTACCAAATCTCACAGTACGATGCGCCTTTCTCTCACAATGGCTACGCCATTCTGGGAACGAACGAAGAGAAGACTCCAGAATCAAAGACGGATTCTGGACAAAGCACGTACAGAATGTTTACGTGCCAAGCCAGAATGACAGCAAAAAGAGTCATTAGAATCCGTCGTGTTCATATGGAGGAGGATACCGCAAAATTAACACACATTGGAGATAATTCATTAATTGATTTTAATAGGTCGGGAGTTCCTCTGGTTGAAATAGTTACAGAACCGGATTTTGAGAATGCAAAAGAAGTAGTTGAATACCTCAAGATACTCCAACAAATTGTCCGCTACCTTGGCGTTTCTGACGCAGACATGGAAAAGGGCTACATGCGACTTGAACCAAATATTTCACTAAAACCCGTCATTCTCGCAAGCGAAGCGCGTCCAGAATCTAAAAAAGATGCTGGACAAGCCAGCATGACAAATGATTTACCTAATTATAAGGTTGAAGTGAAAAATATTAACTCGTTTGGATTTGTAAAAAAAGCGATTGAATACGAGATAAAAAGGCAGGAAGAAATATTAAAGGGCGGAAAGACTCCAATTCAGGAAACACGAGGATGGGATGAGGACAAACAAAAAACGGTTACACAACGAACAAAAGAAGAGGCTAATGATTATCGTTATTTTCCAGAACCAGATATTCCGCCGATATGCTTATCAGAATCTCAAATCTCAAATTTCAAATCTCAAATGCCGGAACTACCAGACATAAAACTTGCTAGATTTATAAAAGAATATGACTTGACTAGATATTACGCTGAAATTTTGACTAGAGAAAAAAGAAAAGCTGACCATTTTGAAAAAATAATTAGAGAAGCAAACAAAAATAATATTTCTCCAAAACAAATTGCAAATTTTATTGTTAATGAGAAATTCGTTAATATCGAAGGCAAAGAATTTGACTGGACGTTAATGTCTCCTGTCAATATGATCAAACTACATCTTTCACTGAATAAAACAACTTCGATTGATGAAAAAGCTTTAGAACGGGCAATAAAAAATGTTATAGCCGAAAACGCCAAGGCAGTAGAAAATTTTAAGTCTGGTAAGGAAACAGCATTAATGTTTTTGATAGGACAAACAATTAGGCAATTTAAAGAAAAGATAGACGTAAAAAAGATAACTGAAATGTTGAAAAAAATGCTACAATAAAGAAATGGCAGACTTTGTACATCTTCACAACCATAGCGAATATTCGCTTTTAGACGGCCTTTCAAAAATAGAGGAAATGGTTCGTCGGGCAAAAGAATTAGGAATGAACGCAATAGCTATCACGGATCATGGCAATATGTATGGCGCTATTAAATTTTACAAAACGTGCATTGACGAAGGAATAAAACCAATAATAGGATGTGAAATTTATGTAGCTAGGAGAACGCGCAATGATAAAGAAGCAGGTCTAGATGGTGACTCAAATCATCTTATTCTTCTTGCGAAAAATTCTACAGGGTACAAAAATTTGATGAAAATAATTTCTATCGCAAACTTAGAAGGTTATTATTACAGACCTAGAACAGATATGGAACTTCTTAGTCAATATCATGAAGGGTTAATTTGCCTAAGCTCTTGTGTAAATGGATATATTTCTGAACCAGTTTTGCAAAACCAGGAAGAAACCGCAAGAAAAAGGGCGGAAAAACTTTCACAGGTATTTGGGAAAGACAATTTTTATTTAGAGCTGCAAAAGCATAATGATGTAAAAGAACAAGATATTTTAAATGAAAAATTAATTAAATTATCTCAACAATTAGGAATACCTTTAGTTGCGACAAACGATAATCATTATATAAGAAATACTGACGCCACAGCTCAGGAAATTTTGCTCTGCATTCAAACCCAAACAACAATTGATACTAAAAATAGGAAGCTCTCAATGATCTCATCCCCAGACTTTTATATAAAAAGCCAGGAGGAAATGGTTGGGCTTTTTATTGACGTTCCCCAAGCTGTGGAGAATACGGTTAAAATAGCTAATATGTGTAATGTGAGCATCACGCTTGGCAAATGGATCATGCCTAATTTTGAAGTTCCAAATAATAAAGCTTCAGCTGAATATATAAAAGAAAAAGTCGCAGAAGGTCTTAAGAAAAGATACAAAAAGATCACAACCGAGATAAAAGATAGGGCAGAATATGAACTATCAGTTATCCTTAAAAAAGGTTATGAAACATACATTTTAATTGTTGCTGATTTTGTCAATTGGGCAAAATCTCATGGAATAACCGTAGGACCTGGAAGAGGTTCCAATGCGGGATCTATAGTTTCTTACGCATTGGGCATCTCTGACGTAGACCCTCTGTTCTTCAAACTTCCCTTTGAAAGATTTTTAAATCCCATGAGACCTTCCCCTCCAGATATTGATTTGGATTTTGCAGATAACAGACGAGACGAGGTCATTGAATACGTTACCCAAAAATACGGACGAGATAAAGTTGCTCAAATAATAACTTTTGGCACTATGGAGGCAAGAGGATCAGTTAGAGATACAGGGCGCGCCCTAGGCATGCCATATGCAGGACCTGACAGAATATCTAAAATGATACCTCCCGGCTGGCAAGGACACGCTATGACCATAGAAAAGGCATTGGAACAAAGTCCGGAACTTCGAACTGCTTATCAAACAGAACCTGAAACAAAAAAACTTCTAGATTTGGCACAAAAGCTTGAAGGTGTGGCAAGACACGCTTCAATGCACGCTGCAGGAGTTGTTATTGCAGACAAACCATTGACTGAGTACACTCCTCTCCAAAAAGAAACAAACGGAGAGAAAATTGTAACTCAGTATGACATGTACACAGTTGGAGAAGATGGCGTTGGACTTCTAAAAATTGATTTTTTGGGGCTTAGAAATTTAACTATTATTCAAGAATCTCTCCGTTTCATACAAGAGAATCAACGAAAAACAATTGACCTTTCAAACGTTTCATACAATGATAAAAAAAGTTATGAACTTTTATCAAGTGGAGAAACAACTGGTATTTTTCAGCTCGAGTCGTCTGGCATGAGAAGGTATATAAAAGATTTAAAACCAACCTCTATTTTTGATCTTCAAGCAATGGTCGCTTTATATAGACCCGGTCCTATGGCAAATATTCCCGAGTTTATCCGAAGAAAACACAATCCATCTCTCATTATATATCCGGATCCCCGCCTTTCTGACATATTAAAAGAGTCATATGGAGTCATAACTTTCCAAGACGATGTTCTCCTAACCGCAATAAAAGTTGCGGGATATTCGTGGCTTGAAGCGGACAAGCTAAGAAAAGCAATCGGTAAGAAAATTACATCTGAAATGAAAAAACAGCATGATCAATTTGTAGAGGGGGCAATCGCAAACGGAATGACCAAGAAAAATGCTGAGGCATTCTGGGTTCTTTTTGAACCTTTTGCAGGATACGGATTCAACAAAGCCCATGCTGCAGGCTATGCAACAATAGCCTTTAGAACTGCATATCTTAAAGCTCATTATCCGGTCGAATTTATGACCGCGCTTCTTACAGCAGAGTCTAGAGGTACGAGCGGACCTGTAAAAAACGAAAAAATCGCTCAGGCTGTGGCAGAATGTAAAAGACTCAAAGTAACTGTTCTTCCTCCCGATATAAACAAATCAGAAAGTGATTTTATGATAGAAGATAATATAAACATTAGATTTGGTCTAACAGCTATAAAAAATGTTGGATATGCTGCAATAAAAAGCATTTTGGATGCAAGAGAAAAAGGACCTTTCAAAAGCTTGGAAGATTTTTGCTTCAGAGTAGATCTAGGACCAGTTAACAAAAAAACTGTTGAAAGTCTTATCAAGGCGGGAACTATGGATGAGTTTGGCAATAGAGCAAGTCTTCTTATAGCTTATCCCCAAGTTGCAGAAATTGCTCACAAGAAAAGAAAACAAGAGGAAGAAGGGCAAACAAGTCTTTTCGGCACTATAGAAGATACGAAACCCAAGCAAACAACAATTAGAAGAATTGAAGATTTTTCTCCCAATGAAAAGTTAGCATTTGAAAAAGAATTTTTAGGGCTTTATCTCACATCCCACCCTCAGTTGGACAATCTTTTATTTATAAAATCTCGCATTTCTCATGAGATAGAACTTTTAACGGAAGAAAAAGAAGGAGCAAAAGTAAGAATCGGTGGAATTATAGAATCCTTGCGAAGAATATTCACTAAAAAAAATAACAACGAAATGGCATTTTTACTTATCGGAAATGAAAGAGGGCTTTCTGTTGAGTGCGTGGTGTTTCCTAGAATTTTTGAGCAGCACAAAAATCTATTAGTAAAAGAGTCAGTAATAATTATTGAGGGACACTTAGATACTAAAAACGACAAACCCACAATTATCGCAGAAAAAATATCCGAAGTGAGTGAATATTCTTGACTTATCAATAGATTACATTTACAATCTACTTGAGCATGGAATCTTTCGCACCGCAGACAATTTTTCAAATTGGTCCTATTCCAATTACAAACACGGTTTTAGATACGCTGTTTGTTGACGCTTTGATAATTGGAGGAGTTTTTTATCTATCAAAAAAACTTACTTTAATCCCGAACAATCTTTTTCAAAACGCAATGGAATCTATAGTTGAAACTTTGTATAGCCTTACGGAATCTGTCGCCCGCGACTCCGCTTCAAAAATCTTCCCATATTTCATGAGCTTTTTTCTTTTTATACTTTTGGTCAATTGGTCCAATCTTATACCGGGGGTAGGAACTATAGGTCTTCGCGAACACCAAGAATTGATACCTTTCCTTAGAGGGGCAACAACTGATTTGAATACTACTTTGGCATTGGCGCTGGTATCAGCTGTTGCAACGCATATGTTAAGCGTAAAGACAGTCGGAATAAAAGACTATCTAAGTCGCTATTTTTCACTTAACCCTCTTCATCTTTTTATCGGAATTCTTGAAATTATATCTGAAATCACAAAAATTATATCTTTATCTTTTAGGTTGTTTGGAAATGTTTTTGCAGGAGAGGTTGTTATTTTGACTGTGGCTTCAATTTTTGCCTTCATATTTCCTTTGCCGTTTTTGATGTTAGAAATAATTGTAGGGTTAGTCCAAGCTCTAGTTTTTTCAATGTTAACTATGGTTTTTATGGCGATATTAACAACGCCTCAAAGAGAGTCCCATTGAAAAACAATTGCAACGACTTGGACTTTTAGTGTAGAATAATTTAACAACAATAAAAAGGAGGTGAAGAAAAAATATGAATTTTAGTATTTCAGGAGGTTTAATAATTGCTCTTGGAGGTGTGGGTCCAGCACTAGCAGTCGGTCTTATTGGCGCAAAAGCAATGGAAGCACTCGGAAGAAATCCCGAAGCATCAGGACGAATTTTACCCGCGATGTTACTTGCTATGGCATTTGCTGAGGCTATCGCAATTTATTCACTAATCCTAGCTTTTGGAAAGTGACCCTGAGCTTGTAGAATGGATCATCCTGAACGCAAGTGAAGGATATCATGGGATTCTTGGTTGCACGCAGAATAATAATGTTTAATTATGGAAATTATAAAAAATTTTGGAGTAAATCCAATACTCTTAGCCGCCCAAATAGTCAACTTTTTAATAGTTTTCTTCATACTAAAAAAATTTTTATACAAACCAGTTTTGGATCTTTTACGAAAGAGACAAGTAACAATTAAAGAAGGCATTAAGCAAGCAGAAGAAGCAAGAATAAAACTTGAGAAAGTCGTTATTGAGGAGAAGAATATTCTCAGAAATGCTCAGCTGCAGGCAAAAAAAATTATTGAAGAATCTAGAATGGAATCTATAGAGCTAACAAAAAAGATGAATGAAAGCGCCAAAAAACAGACGGAGAAAATGATTAATAACGCAAGAGAGCAAATCGCAAGAGAATCTATCGAAACAGAAAAAAAGCTTGCAGTAAGCACCAGTAAGCTTGCAGTTTCATTTCTAAAAAAAGCCCTAAGTGAATTCTTCTCTGCTAGACAACAAGAAGAAGTTTTATCAAATGCATTGAAGAGATTTCGGCCAAAGGCATCATCCACAGGATGATGGTCCTTTGGGCTAGATCGTCCTCCGGACGAAAACTAATCTATGAAGAAGAAAATAATTGACAAGCTTGTTGCACAAAGCTATAAAGCAAACTACTTAGATCAGAAAAAAATTAATAAAATTTCCACATTTTTGAGCAGATCTGATCTGAAGAGATATATAAATGGATTAAAATTAGCCGAAAAGAAAAAAAGCCTCATTATTTCAAGTCCCATCAATAACCAAGGATTAAAAAAAATTCAAAAACTTTTTCCAGATAAAAAAATAATATTTACGAAAGATCCATCGCTGATGCTGGGAGTAAAAATTGTTGACAATGATATAGTATACGAATTTACTTTGAAAAACTCTCTTGATAAGATTATATCTTACATGCAAGAAAACTATAATTGAATATGATTGATAACGACAAAATTATTCAAACTCTTGAGAAAAAACTAATGAGTTTTGGAGGAGACGCCAAAACTCAAAATGTGGGAACGGTTGTAAAAAATACAGACGGAGTAATTGTTGCCTTAGGATTGTCAAAAGCAACAATGGGTGAAAAAGTATTATTTAAAGACGGCAAAAGTGGCATTATTTTAAATTTGGACGAAGACAATGCCTCAATAATCCTTCTAGGTGTTGGATCTGATATTAAAGAGGGGGACACTCTAAGAACAACTGGGCAGATGTTGGGAATTGATGTTTCGCACGAACTTTTGGGAAGAGTTATAAACCCTCTTGGGGATCCTCTTGACGGAAAACCTAAAATCAAAAAAGGCAAAAATATGCCTTTGGAAAAAATAGCACCAGGCGTTGTTGACCGAGAACCTGTAAATACGCCTCTCAAAACAGGGATTAAGGCAATAGACTCTATGATTCCGATAGGACGTGGACAAAGAGAGCTAATTATTGGAGACAGACAAACCGGAAAAACCGCAATCGCAATTGACACAATAATAAATCAAAAAAATAACAAAAAACCTGTTATTTGTATTTATGTTGCGATTGGACAAAAGCAAAGCACAATTGCTGGGATAATCGATAGACTAGCCTCTGAAGGCGCCCTTTTTTATTCTGTGATTGTCTCGGCAAGCGCATCGGATCCGGCAGCTCTCCAATATCTTGCTCCATATTCAGGCTGTGCTATTGCCGAGTATTTCTTAGAAATTGGAAAAGATGTTTTGGTGATATTTGATGATCTTACCAAACACGCTTGGGCATACAGGCAAATTTCTTTAGTTCTTAGGCGTCCGGGGGGAAGAGAAGCATATCCCGGAGATGTTTTTTATCTGCACAGCAGGCTTTTGGAAAGATCTGTTAAGCTAAATAAAACAAATGGTGGAGGGTCAATAACAGCGCTTCCTATTATAGAAACACAGGCAAATGACATCTCCGCATATATTCCAACTAACGTTATTTCTATAACAGATGGACAAATTTATTTGCAAGCTGACCTTTTTAACGCAGGGATAAGACCAGCTATTAATGTGGGGCAATCTGTTTCAAGAGTAGGAGGAGCTGCGCAGACTCCGGCTATAAAATCTGTCTCAGGAAAACTAAGACTTGAACTTGCCCAATACAACTCTCTTGCTGCATTTGCGCAATTTGGAAGCGAGCTTGATAGCGCAACGCAAAAACAGCTTGACAGAGGAAAAAGATTAACAGAAATTCTAAAACAGCCTCAGTTTGTTCCGCTTAACGAAAGTCTAGAAATTTTAAGTATCCACGCCGTAATTGGTGGATTGATGGATGATGTTGCAATTGAATCCTTCCTACGATTTGAAAAAGACATGCATGAATTCGCTAAAAAGCGCTATCCAACTGTCTTGGAGAAACTATCAACTGGCGAAAAACCAACAGGAGAAACTCTAAAACAAATTAAGAAGTTGTTGGAAGAGTTTAAAAAAAGATTTGATTAGTTAAATTATCTATGGCAACCCTTCTAATGCTAAAAAGAAGAATTAGAACAGCAGGCAATGTTTCCAAAACAACGCGCGCAATGCAAATGATTGCAGTATCAAAGCTTAAAAAAGCACAGGACGCAATACTCTTAGGTACGCCATACGTAGAAAAATTATCTGCAATTACCCAAAATGTTTCGAGAAAATTAGGAGAGACGTTCACCCATCCTTACATGCAAAAAAGTCAAATAAATAAAAAGCTGGTTCTCGTGCTATCCCCTGATAAAGGACTTTGTGGAGGATTAGTTACCAATCTTATTCGCCAAATCGCAAGTTTTGATTCTCAAAATAAGGACAGTGTATATTTAACTATTGGAAAAAAAATAGAAACATTTGTTGGAAGTCTGAATAAAGAATTGGTCGCCTCATTCAAATTTGGGACTACTCTACCGTCTCTTGATCTGGTTTTGCCAATTGTAAAAATTATCGATGAGTATTTCCTAAATTCCAAAGTAGGAAGCGTCAAGATTATTTCGACAGGTTTTTTAAGTGTTTTTTCTCAAAAACCGAAAATTATAAATATTCTTCCTTTTGAATTCCCAAAAGATACTGTTTTTAATTCATTTAGTCTTTTCGAACCCAAGCCTTCGAAATTACTTCCCCCGCTTCTGAATCATTTTTTGGAAATGAAAATTTACCAAACATTGCTAGAAAGTTTTGCATCAGAACAGGGAGCTCGGATGGTTGCAATGCAAAATGCCACAGATAATGCTTTGGGGATTGTCCAAGATCTTCAGCTTGAATATAACAAAGGACGTCAAGAAAAAATTACAAATGAGATATTAGACATTGGAGGAGCATCATTTACATATTCCTATGAATAAAAAAGATACAAATGATGGAATTATTATTAGGGTAGCAGGACCAGTTGTTGATGTACATTTCGCAAATGACACACCTTCTATTTACGAGGCTTTGGAAGTTGATGTAAGAGAAAAAAAACTAACACTTGAAGTTGCATTTTCAATTGGAGATAACGAAGTTAAAACCCTTGCAATGGGACCAACTGACGGACTTTATCGAGGGATGGAGGTAAAGCGAACTTACTCACCAATAAAGGTTCCTGTTGGGCTTCCAACTCTTGGGAGAATTTTCAATGTTTTGGGCAAAGTTATCGACGGTAAAGAATTTAACGCCAAACACAAAGACTTAAGCTATAATTCAATTCACCGCAAGGCACCTATCTTGATCGAACAGGAGACGAGACCTCAAATTTTAGAAACCGGGCTTAAAGTTATTGATCTTATCGCTCCATTTACAAAAGGAGGAAAAATTGCGGTATTTGGAGGAGCAGGGGTTGGGAAAACAGTTATTGTAAAAGAGCTAATTAGAAATATTGCGATGGAACACCAGGGCCACTCGGTTTTTGCAGGAGTAGGCGAGCGAACAAGAGAGGGAAATGACCTTTGGCTTGAAATGAAACAAGCAAAAGTTATGGATAAAACCGTTATGGTATTTGGCCAGATGAATGAACCTCCGGCAAACAGAATGAGAGTAGCGCTAACTGCTTTAACTATGGCTGAGTATTTTAGAGATCAAAAAAGAGAAAATGTTTTACTTTTTATAGACAATATTTTCCGTTTTGCGCAAGCTGGAAGCGAAGTGTCAGCGCTTCTGGGCAGAATGCCTTCAGCTGTCGGATACCAACCAACACTTGCATCTGAAATGGGTGAACTTCAAGAAAGAATCACATCAACCAAAAAAGGCTCTATTACTTCAGTCCAGGCAGTTTACGTCCCGGCAGATGACTATACTGATCCCGCACCTGTCACTATCTTTGCTCATCTTGACGCTACAATCAATCTTGAACGATCGATCGCAGAACAGGGTATTTATCCTGCTGTTGATCCCCTAGCGTCAACGTCTAGAATTTTGGATCCAAATGTTGTCGGAGAAGATCACTACAACGTAGCACGAAGTGTTCAGAAAGTTTTGCAAAGATACAAAGATCTTCAAGACATTATTGCAATCTTAGGAATTGACGAACTTTCTAATGAAGATAAGCTTACTGTTGCTAGAGCCCGCAAGATTCAAAAATTCCTAAGTCAACCTATGTTTGTTGGAGAAATATTTACAGGTCAACCTGGGAAGTATGTTAAAATTGAAGATACCGTAAAAGGATTTAAGGAAATCTTAGACGGAAAACATGACTTACTCCCTGAGTCAGCGTTTTATATGATAGGAACAATTGATGAGGCAGTTAAAAAGGAACAGACTGAGCAAAGCCCCGCACCGTATGGTGCAGGGCAAAGCGAAGGAGCCGGCCTCGCTGATAAGCGTGGTAAAGATTAATGAGCATTCTTTCTCTTGAAATAATAACTCCGGAAAAAGTCGTCTACAGAGATGAAGTTAATGAGGTAGTTGTTCCAACAGCAAGTGGTGAAATTGCAATTTTGCCAAACCACATCAATTTATTAACGCAAATAAATCCTGGTGAGCTAATTATCAAAAAAAGGTCATCCAATCAATCCCTTGCAATTACAGGGGGATTTCTAGAGGTAAATAATAACAAAGTGAGTATTGTCGCCAACTATGCTGTGAAAGCTGACGATATTGAAGTTGCCCGCGCCCAAGAAGCCAAAAAAAGAGCTGAAAAAATTATGTCTGAGAAAGCAACTGACAATGAACTTAAGATTGCTCAAGGAGAGCTTATTAAATCAATCCTTGAGCTAAAGATTGCAACCAAACACAAAAGAAGATTAACCTAAAATGAATTCTCCTTTATATAATATCTATAAAACCTACGATCAAAACTTTGATCTTGGTCCTATCGGACTTAAGAAGCTAAAAAAACCCATTTTCAAAAAGATAAAACCCCGATATAGCTTTTTAGGATTCCCCATTAATTTACCTTTTGGAATTCCCGCAGGACCCCTTTTGAATAGTAGATTTATCAAAGCTGCATTTGATTTTGGATTTGACGTAGTTTGCTACAAAACACAAAGAAGTGTCCCGTTTGCATCCAATTTGTATCCCAACGTGCTCTTTGTGAATACAAACGGCCCTCTTACCATGGAAAAAGCTAGTAAAACTCTTTTGGGAGAAACCGAATCCGATAAAAAACCAAAAGATTACAGTATTACAAATTCTTTTGGCAATCCGTCGAAAGGTCCACAAATGTGGCAGGAAGACATGAAAAAAGCTATAAGTTATGCAAAAAAGGGCCAATTATTGGTTGCGAGCGTTGTTGGAACTATTCAAAAAGGATTTAGCGATGAGGATTATTATGATGATTTTGCTCATACCGCAGAACTCGCAGCCAAAGCTAACGCAAGTATTATAGAGTTAAATTTATCTTGCCCAAATGTGGCAAATGAAGGAGTGATTTGTTATTCTCCAAATGCAGTTGAAGCAATATGCAAAAAAACTAGAAAGAAAATTGGAAAAAGAAAGTTACTAATAAAAATAGGGTATTTTACAAAGAATCAAAATTCACTTCTTGAGAAAATTATCAGCAAAATATCACCATTTATTGACGGAATTTCTGCTATAAACACAATTGCAGCACCAATTGTTGATGAGAATGGAAATCAAGCTCTTCCGGGTCCAAGCAGATTAAAAAGCGGAGTCTGCGGAGCAGCTATCAAATGGGCAGGCATAGATATGGTTAAAAGACTTGCAGGAATTAGAAAAAAACTTAAAAAAGATTTTGCAATTATTGGTGTTGGAGGAGTTATGACCCCAGAAGATTATTTTGAGTACCGCAAAGCAGGCGCAGATTTAGTCCAATCCGCAACCGGAGCCATGTGGAACCCGTATTTAACCCACGAAATTTATAAAATGGAGACAAACAACCCCGCTGTATAATAAATTAGTATATTATACATTATGAATTTCAAGGATAAATTAGAGAAAATAATTAAAGAAAACAATTCACTTTTGTGTATTGGCTTGGATCCAGCTTTTGGAAAGATGCCTAAAAAAATTCTCAAAAAGAAAAATTCCATTTTTGAGTTTAATAAATCTATCATTAATGAAACTGCAGATATTGTCTGTTCCTATAAACCACAATTTGCTTTCTATGCATCTCGTGGTCTGGATGGCATTAAAGCTCTTATTCAAACCATTGCATATGTCCATCATCAATACCCTAAAATTCCTGTAATTTTGGATGCTAAAAGAGGAGATATCGGGTCTACCGCAGAACAATATGCCGAAGAAATATTTGATGTTTATTCGGCAGATGCAGTAACAGTCAATCCTTTCCTGGGATTTGATTCATTAAAACCGTTCTTGGAAAGAAAAGATAAAGGAATTATTGTTTTGGCGCGAACTTCAAATCCGGGAGCATCAGATTTTCAAGATCTAAAAATAAACATTAGCCCTCTTTATATAAAAATTGCTGAAAAAGTGGTTGCTTGGCATAAGATATATAAAAATTGTCTTATGGTTGTTGGCGCTACATGGCCACAACAATTAAAAGAAATTAGAGATATTGCTAATGATATGTTTTTTTTGATCCCAGGCGTTGGTGCTCAACGCGGAGATTTAAAAAACACACTTAAATATGGACTTACCAAACAAAAATCAGGCTTGATAATATCAGCTTCTAGATCTATAATCTTTGCATCAAAGGAAAGAGATTTCGCCAAACAAGCAAGAAGAGAAGCTATAAAATTAAAAGAAGAAATTAATACATATAGATAGCTTAATTTTTGATATATTACGGAAGAAGTAAAAAAAATATAGAAATGCATCCTGAAGGATTAACGAAACAGCAAGAAAAACTTGCTAATCTTTTATTTATAACCAAAATTCAAGCAAAAGTTAAACGAAGACAGCACTTACCAAATGGCTCTTTTAGCTTTTATGATGTTACTCGCCCAACTAGCCCAATTGATTTTGCCCAAGAGGGTGAGTTTGCACTAAAGCTCCACGAACGTAAACCAGAAGCACTTTTATCTCCAATTTACATTAACTTGCGTAACTTGCCGCCAAATGTTCTTGATCAAATTGGACTGGTTTTGGCAGAGATACCAAGCGAAGAAAAACCAGATTTCTGTACGGGAATTCCCAATGCCGGTGTTCCATTAGCAGAAGCATATAGTAAAGCATCCAAAATACCAATTAGAGAAATTTTTGCAAAAGTCCAAACAGCATCTAAACGAAAGATTGTCTCCCAAGAACAGCCTAGAAATAAAGGAAATATTCGCATAATTGATGATCTTGTAACGCAAGCGGATACAAAGCTAGAAGCAATAGAAGCCGCGGAAGCTCAAGGCTATAAAATAACAGATATAGTTGTCTTAGTTGACCGTGAACAAGGTGGCTCATTACAACTTTCAAAGGCAGGTTATAAGTTTAAATCGGCTTTCACTCTCTCTCAACTTCTTAAATACTATTTAAGAACAGGTAAACTTGACCAGAATAGATTTAATCAAGTCACGTCTTACCTCTCCTTTTAATCTTGTTGCTCTTTTAGGACAAATTTCCTACAATATGGGCATTGGCCGATATAGTTCAGTGGTAGAACAGCGGTTTCGTAAACCGTAAATGGTAGTTCGATTCTACCTATCGGCTCTGTCTTAAATAATCTTATGTCTAGATCAAGACTGTCAAGAAGAGTGGAGCAGAAAACAAAGAAACATCTGCTTTTAAGCATCCTAGGAATAATTTTAGTTCTTCTTCTCATGTTCAAGTTCGGAATTCCTTTACTAATTAACATAAGTCTCTTTTTATCAGGCACAAAAAGCACTCAGGAACAATCCCAAAATTATAATCCATCATTTATCGCACCACCTATTCTTAACCCCTTTCCTCAAGCAACAAGCAGTGCTAACGTCATAATTATGGGTATAGCGTCCAAGGATCAAACAATAAGCTTATACATAAACGACAGTCTCGTTGATAGTATAAAAACAAAAGATAATGGTACTTTTTCCTTTAAGCAAACTATTTCAACTCGCGAAAACACCATCAAAGCAAAAGCTATCGTGGGAAATAAGGAGAGTGAATTTTCAAACTCAATCACCACATCGTTCAAAAGCGATCCTCCTTCTCTTAAGATAAGCTCCCCTTCTGATGGTCAGTCTTTTTCCAAAGATCAAAATATTGTAGACGTGAAAGGAACTACAGATTCAGATGTAAAAATAACTGTCAATGGTTTTTGGGCGATAACTGATGACTCGGGAAATTTTTCTTACAAACTCCCTCTTCAAAATGGAGAGAACAAAATAAAAATTGTCGCAACAGATACTGCGGGAAATAAGAAAGAATTAGAAATAAAAGTGACATATAATCCTTGATACCTAAAATAGCATGTCATCCTGAGTGAAATCGAAGGATCTCTTATTCCTCGTTTAAACCTAGCAAAATCCAAATCCACATCATAATAAAAGGATAAAACAGACTATTTACAAATAAACTATCTATGAATACTCCTATGATTGAAGCAACAGCCAAAACACTTGTCGTTTTAAGTATTCTAATCCACATAATAAAATAAAATAAAAATCCAACAACACCTGTAGTTACCAAAATAAATAATATACTGCTGTCAACTCCGGAATCCGCATGACTTATTGTTCCTACATTATCTCTTTTCAAACCATAGCCTAATTTCACATACCTATAAGCGTTAAAACCTACACCAAAAACAGGGTGATCCTTTATTATTCCTATTGCTTTCTTTGCAGTTTCAAGACGAGCTTCTGATGAGACAATTCTAAACAGATTAATGTTTTCAATATTAAAGTACCTAGACGATACACTCAAAACTAAAAGTATAAGTCCCAGCAATATTGCTATCCATAATTTTTTATTCATTAGTATAAACAATAAGCTTGAACTTATAGCAAGCATGATCAAAGCGCTTCTGGAAAATGTTAAAAATATAGTACCTAAAGTTAAAATCAAAAGCAAACCTATCAAAACACTTCTCTTTTTTATGAATATGCTTGCTAAAAATAGAAAAAATAAAACAAAAAATGCGCCGGCAAAATTTGGATCAAGAAATACGGAAAACATCCTATACATATGCTCATCCCACCCAAGATAATAAAGATTGCGAAGACTGGAGTAAAAAAAATACTGCAGATATCCCAAGCCGACAACTAAAGATCCCGTAACTAATAATAATTTTGAAATATTTATTTTAAACTTTTTGTCAAAATCGTAGACTACAAAAAATATTCCTGCATAGACAACCCACCGAAACAAATATAAAAAAGAAATTATAAACTCGTTTATCGAAAGATGCAAATCACTGATAATTAAAGAAAAAAATCCGGTTAAAACAAAAAGCATCATTGGAACAAATACATATTGCTGTCTAAATTTTTGTCTCTTTAGGAGCTTTGAAACAAACCACATAAAAACAAGAAAACATACTCCAATATCTATAGGTTTCACAACAATACCATTGCCCAAACTTATGCGTATTATTTCCCCAAAGGAAAAAAGGAATAAGACTAGAATAAATATTCTTTTTAATATACCCATTTTAACCCTCCGATTGAATAAAGTCTTACTTTGGTCTTATCATTATAATAAATTAAATTCCAAAACTTAAACCTTTCAGGAAGACTTTCTCTTTGAACCGCAATATAATTAAATGAATCCCCTTTTTTAACATATGATGAGTCTATAAAAGGAAAATTAACATAATACAAATTATGAAATCCATATAGCAACACCATATCTTTGGTTTTTATTTTCTTGGCAAAATACCCATCGGTATCATAAAAATCTCCAAATGAGAAATTTAAATGGTTAGAAAGAAATTGGGCTTTTGATTCTTTTCCTAAGATAACAGGAATATATTTTGAGTTTGCAACTCCCCTATAAAGTATTGAGAATAGCGAAAGAAAAATAATTAGTCCAATAAATAATTTTTGTATTTTTAAATTTTTCATTTTATCTATAACCACGACGCTTATAATTGAAAATGCTGGAAGATAAGGAAGAATAAATCTACCTCCTCCAGTTTGTGGCGTTAAATACCAAATAAAAATGGCAAGGAAAGAATATAAGAAAATTAACTTTATTGACGAATTAAATTTTTTATATATAAAAATTGCAACTGGTAACATTATTAAATAAAATGGTGAAATTGGGTCAGAAAGATTCAGGGGATTTATTAAATTAAAATTAAACTTAACAGGATAAATATTTGTGAAAAATGGGTACACGGGATTACCCGTGTGGATAAATGCAAAAATAAACCAAGGAAGTAGAATTAGAAACGCAAACCACCAATATACCAGTATACTTGTAATTATACTTCTCCATTTGAATTTACTCTTTTGAACAAGGGTAAAGAATATCAAAAAAATAAAGATAAAAAGAGAACCGATAGCTAAAAGTTTTGTGGAAATTGCCAATCCCAACATGACTGTTGACTCAATCAACCATATTGATTTTTTACTTTGCTGCCATTCTACAAATCCCCATAAAGCCATTATCTCAAAAAAAGTTCTCGCCAAATCTATGTATGCTGTAATAGACATCCAGCCAACGACCAAATTAGAATAAAAAAGAACCAACACAAGTAAAGAAAAATTTTTTGATAAAAATTTTCTCGAGATTTTATAGATTGCAATCAAGCACAAAATTCCAAATGAAAAATGAGTGAGTTTCGCAAAAACTTCACTTCCCAAAGCAAGACCTACCACATATAACATTTCTGTAAGTCTTGGTATAGCTGAGTAGTAAAAAAGTCCACCCGAGATATAATCTATTGAGTGATTTTCAAGATAAATCTTGGGTAATGTTAAGTGATACCAAAGTGCATCAAAACTAAGCTCAGGTCCCAAAGCACCGGCTAAATTAACTACTGCCTGAATTAGAATTAAAGTTAAGGAAAGCAGTATAAATTTGGATGTATTTTTTACAAAACTTAGTATCTTAACTTCCTGTCCAAAAAAATCATATTGCTTGTTTAAAAAAAATAAACTAACTAATATATAAAGGATACTTATGATAATAATATGTTGTTTATATAACAGACCAAGAAGGCCAAGAAAAATAATAG
>Ga0213870_1000029_pt1 | contig 80248 bp, 75 predicted proteins | sample WICALVC2017_Meta_FD_160119 | JGI IMG/M metagenome (GOLD analysis project Ga0213870, IMG submission 160119) | Freshwater microbial communities from subterranean cave lake in Wind Cave National Park, South Dakota, United States - WICALVC2017 | ecosystem: Environmental > Aquatic > Deep subsurface >...
GTTTCTGGTACTACCATGGTATTCCTTATCCGGCTTTTTTTACTGCAGCTACAGCTGCTTTGGCTTCATTAGCTATAAAAGTTTCAAGTGCTTCCTCAAGTTGTTGGATTTTTATATTTAAGCTTTCAAGTTCAAAAGGTTTTTTGCGTTCTTTAGTAAGAGTTTTAATTTGTTCTTCCATAATAGTAAGTTGCTTATTATAAGCTCCATTTTCAAATTTTAATTTTTTAACTTCATCTAAATTTAAACTAGCTATTTTCCCTTTCAAGCTTTTATTTTCTTGTTCTAGTTGCGCTATGAGTTGTTTTAAAGAACCAATGGGATCGTTTGGATCAATTTTTTCTTTTGGTTGTTGGGAAGTGCCAGATTTTTCATCCACAAATGAACGCAGCGCAGCATCAACGGTGCTATAATATTTCAATGGTGGTGGAGAAGCATAGTTTTGAATGACTTGCTTTACGAGGTCTCCTTGTCCTACCATCACAATTCTACCATTCAGTTCGCTTGCAACTATATGGAGATTAACAATTTCTTGGACAACATCCATAGAGAGCTGTTTTGCTTCTATTAGGTTTAAAATAATTTTATTTTTTCCAGACTTAAAAAGTTTTGAAACCCCTGCTTTTAGTACGGTTACGTTGTCTTTACTTACTTCTTCAAAAATTTCTAAAATCCCAATATCATTTTGTTGATCTAGTTTAAGTTTCATAAAAATTTTGATCTATAAAACAAAACCCTCATCACATCTCTTCTTGTGACAATACCAATGAGCTCTTGGGCATGGCTTAAAACAGGGAGTCTTCGAATTCTTTTCTCTAAAAATACCTTTAAGATTTCGCCCAGTGGGGTGTCATCTGCGACAGAGATAACTTTTTTTGTGTATTGGATATGTGTTAAATTCAAAGTAGTGCTTGTGCCAAGTGAGTCGATGGTTTTAATAATATCGTATTCTGAAACAATGCCAATAAGTTTTCTATTGTCATCAATTACAGGGAGCCCAGTAATCTTGTTGTTGACAAGCATTTTAATTGCTTCTTCTAGAGTTGTATTTGGATGTGCGAAAATCAGTTCAGTAGTCATGATATCTTTTGCTTTAGCTTCCATGTAAACCTCCTCAAATAAAATGCAGTTATCTTAATTATAGTTTATCGAAAAATTTGGATTAGGCCAAGGCTTGACTTTATTTTTAATAGAGTCACACTAAGAAATAATGCAAGTCCAAGTAGATCCAAAACTTTTTCATGAGTTTTATTTTAAAATGGTTTTGCCCATGAAATTGCCCATTACTTCACAAAGAGTAATTGAGGAGTTTGTGGATATTGATGTTAATTCGGAGGTGGTTTCTAAGATTATCCATCAAAATCAGTATGTTGAGCAGTTGCTACTCCAAGAAATTAAAGCTTTAGGTCTAAAAGAGAACACACCTAGCCTTAAGGCTGCAATTGTCCTAATGGGTATGCAGGGAGTTCGAAATTTTGTCTGTGCACTTCAAGTATTGCGTCGAGTCTTAAGGACGCACCCCAAGGCAGGCAAAAATGGAAAGCTTGAACTGAAGATATCTGATTATTTAAAATACTCAGTGAGAGGCGAAGAATTTGTTCACAATCACAATATGCAATATGCAGATTCTGCTTTTGCAGCAGGATTAATGTTTGATGTTTTAGCATACATTGGTCGGGAACATTTTAAAGCAGATAAAACCTTTGATGAATATGTGGCTGAAGTTTTTAAACATGGATTAAAAGCAGCTAGGGTAGGTACGGAGTTAGCAAAGAGCTTTAAAAACCTAGGTTTTTCTAAATATGTGTTTGGTGCATGTCTTATCCATGACATTGGTAAACTAGTTATGGAGCTTTTGTATCCACCATCAACAGATAAAAATTCTTTTGCTAAGTTTCGAGAAGATATGACTAAAGCCCCCCTTAGTAGAGATGTTATCCACTTTATGGAAATAAAGAGATTTGGGCTTCCTCATGAGTACTATGGTGCTCAGCTCGCTTATATTTATGAACCTTTTAAGATTGTAGAGCGTGCAATTCTTTTTCATCATGATCCGTATATTATTCGGCAGTCCAATAAGGATCTCTATAGTTTAGCTTGCATTATTGCTTTGAGTACCAATATGGCTAGTCATTTTCGAATTCCAAAAGATGGAAGTGATCCAATTTATAAGGCTTGGATTACACCAGAACTAAAAGATTTTAAGGTTGATCCCAAACTTTTAAAAATAACAATGTCTAAAATTGGAAATGAGATGTTCTAAGAAATTAAGCAGCTTTTTTTAGCCATTCGGGATGTTCATGGAGCGTTAATTTTTTGTGTTCATTTAAAAAAATTTCTACAAATTCAGGATCAAATTGGGAGCCCGAGTACTTTTCTAGCTCAGCGTAAGCAGTTTCAATGGGTAGTGCTTTTCGATATGGACGTGTTGAAGTCATGGCATCAAAAGTATCCGCAACTAAAATAATGCGTGAATAAAGCGGAATCTCTTTGCCTTTTAATTTTTCAGGATAACCCCTTCCATCCATTCTCTCGTGGTGATGGCGGATCCCATCCACTACATTTTTAAAAGCATCAATATGACTGACAATTGCTGCACTCTTGTTGGGGTGGGCTTGGATGGTTTTTTCCTCCTGGAAGTCAAGAGAGTCTGCTTTTAGTAAGACACAATCTGGGATTCCCATTTTTCCAAGATCATGAAACATGGCTGCAAGTTCAATATTACGGAGATCGCTTTCCTTTAGTTTTGCTCCTCTTGCAATTAATAGGGTATATTCCATTACTCTAATACTGTGACCGTAAGTGTAGGCATCCTTTTCTTCTACACATTGCATAAGAGCAGATGTTGTTTGAGTTAAAAGTTTTTCATATGCCGTGCGTAATTCAAGATTTTCTCTAAATATCCTATAAACAAGGCTTAAAAATGCAGCTTGATCGGTGTCGACTGTGGTTTTCTCATCTTTTTCAACAGCTTTGAGCACAAAACCCCCTTTATTGTCTGTGCTAACTTTCCCTTATATCGGCATTTATGAAATATATTTATAGGGTATCACAGCAATTATCTTGCTACGCATTAAATTTTTATAGGCAAAACTATCCATTTGAAATTAAAAGAATTTTTTACAGTACCGTTAAAGTTAGAGAGGACTCTCATCTCAATAATGAGGAGGGAGTGTGCCTAAGGAGAGGCAATGTATTTTGGTAAACACATAGAATGGATTCTACTTGCAGTAGTTTTTGGAATTGCTTTATCAAGCCATTCTTTTGCTAACAGGTTTCAAACTGAGACCTCATCCTCTACTCGTGCTTTGGGTATGGGAAATGCAGCTATTAATACAGAACGTGGTACTTATTCTACGTTTTACAATCCTGCAAATTTAGCTGTCAAAGCTACTGGCTCTTATTTTCAATTCACTAATTTTCAGCTAGACGCAAATCAAGGCTGGGTTGAGCAAGCAGGAAGATCTAAATATGAAAACATCCATAGCTTGTCTAATATGTACAAACATTTAATTAATGCTCGTGGTGTTTATGCAAGTGCGCGGTATTCCGTATTTCCAAATTTAACTATTCGCAATTTATCTTTGGGATTGTTGTATGAGCGCAATCAAGGGGCGATGGTAGATAGAAATGATGCTCAAGATGGAGCTGTTTTTATTCGAGCTCGGAATCGTTTTGCGCCCGTGGCTTCTCTTTCGTTCCGGTTGTTTAGTGGTGTTTTAAGGCTTGGCGCTTCAGCGCAGTATTTAACTGTAGGAGATGCGGATAAGGTTTTATCTCCACCAATTGATACTGGGGCACTTAGTTTTGCTAATCATGTAGAATCTGCTGCAGGTGTTGTCATAACAGGAGGAGTGACATTGACGCTTCCGTTTCGGTTTTTACCAAGCTTTTCAGTTGTTGCACGCAATATGGGAAAAACACGTTTCCGAAAACCCCCAGTGGTAAAATTTGGTAACACCAGAAATGTTTCAGACCAGCCCATGACTGTTGATTTAGCGACAGGATGGACTATTTACTTAGCAAATCGAATGGAATTAAAGCTAGAGGGAGATTATCGAGATTTTTACCACACGTTAAGAGGGGGGCGTATGCAGCATGTTTTTGCTGGCGCTGAACTTATATTTTTTGATTTTCTCCTTTTAAGAGGAGGGTACATGCATGGTTATCCAACGGGGGGACTTGGTTTAAAAACCAGAAAAGCTACTTTGGATTTAGCATGGTATTCCGATGAATTTTCAGGAAGGCTTCGCACGAAGCGCGATCAGCATTTTGTGTTGCAGTATACGTTTAACATCTTTGGAGGATTCAAATAATGCAAAATACAGTCCAAAATACAGTCTATGTATATACACCAAATGAAAAATTATTTTTGGAGCTAAAAAACAGCGTCAATGTCCCTTTTGTTGAATGGCTGCAGTGTAAAGAGTTTCATATTGCTGAGAAAAAAGGCTCGCTTGCGTTAGTGGATGGGAGTTGGTTATCAGCTGCATCTCTTTTTCCTTCTTTAGCTACCCAAGCGCATTATACGGTACTTGTTGTTGCTGAAGTTGTTGCAGAAAGTTGGTTACAAAAAGAAATGTTTTCGCAAGGACTCATTGATGATGTCTTGCTTTTGCCTCTGCGTCCTTTAGAGCTTTTAAGTAAGATCAAACATGCGGCATATCTTGAAAAAATTTCTGAATTGCCGCTTGTGAATGCGAGTTTAAAAAATGTAGTGGAAAAGCTTGAAGAGGATATGAAAACAGCGCGATCGATACAAAAGACCCTCATACCAGAGAAGTTTCCACGTGTGCCTGGACTTAATGTTTTACATAAATATTTAAGTGGATTAAAAAGCGGCGGTGAGTATTTAGATTTTTTTGAATTTAATGACCATACTCATGTGGGAATGCTCATGAGTGACTCGAGTGGGTATGGATTGTCATCTACTTTTTTATCTGTGCTTTTAAAGCTTGCTTTAAAGCTTTCTAAAGATGAGGCCTGTAGTCCTAAGGTTACTGTTTCTCGAATTTTTGATGAACTGGTTATAACCATGAAGCCCAGTGAATTGCTTTCAATATTTTATGGAGTATTGAACCGTAAAACATTGGAGCTCAGCTATACAGGACGAGGAACCATTAAAGTATTTCATCAAAATGAGGAAAAACTTCTTCCACATGAACCGATAAAAAAAGAAGAGAGTTTGAATGTTGAAGATCATTTCTTGAGGCTGTCGCCAGGAGATAGGCTTGTAATATGCAGCGATGGATTTTTGGAAAAATTTTCATCAGTCCCGCAAGTATTAGCGCAATATAAAGATGCAGACCTTGTGGCTTTGATGAATGAATTTACATATCGAATAAAAAAAGAATTATCTCCAGATGACATGCCGGAGCAAGACTGCTCTGTTTTATTATTGGATGTAGAAAAGCGTGCTATGCGGTTGGTGTAATTTTAGGGGCTGAACTAAGCGTAAAAGAACCGTCGGTTAAACACAACAGAGAGTTCTTCTAAGTTTTCTATAAATGCTTCCACATGTTTCCTATTTTAACCGAGATATTGCATTTAAGTTCTACTGCGACAACCAATCTGCGGCGCTATTGCAGCGTACTCGAAGATTTTTAAGCTCAACATATCGCCCTGGATATGGCTTGCTTAAAAACTTCTGCGCTCGCTTCACTAGCTTGCATCTTGCTTGTCTCGCTACCAACTTAAATGCAATATCTCGGTTTAATAGGAACATATTAAAATAAGAAATAATTATTTAAACTAGCTCTTGGTGTAGGTGCTGCCAGGGTACAGCAAGATGTGGACCAAATTTTTGAGCTTGCTCAACTTGGCAAACTAGCATTGTCTTGTGCGGTTTATGGTTTTTAATAAAAACATCTAGATTTTTAAAATCTTGAGTTTGTGGTTTTGAAGTAGCTTTTATTTCTATGGCAAAAAGATTTCCATCTTTTTCTAAAAGGAGATCCACTTCTTCTTGTTTTTTTGTTCTCCAATAAGATAATTTAGCTTTCTGCTTATAATGTGCTAACAGCTCTAGAATTATAAAATGTTCAAACAATACTCCACGCTGCAATTCTAAAATGCCTCTACTGTGTCCTATTCCAGCAGCAGCATTTCGAACACCAATATCAAAAAAATAATATTTTGGAGTACGAAGAGTTTGATCGCGAGATTTTCCAAAAGAGTCTATTCGGTGAAGAATCAATGTGTCCTCTAGGATTTGATAATACTCCCGTATGGTGGGTGGACTCACTCCTACTTGATTTCCAAGTTTAGAAAAGTTTGGAGAAGTTCCAGATTCTAGCGCTGCTAGTTTTAAAAATTTTGAAAAATGTGGCAAGTTTCTTACGACAGCTTCTAAACGAATTTCCTCTTCAAGGTAAAGCTGGGTATAAGTTGAGATGATCTCTTCTCTTAAAGGCAGGTCTTCAGTAGCTAAAATTTTTGGAAGAGAGCCATAGAGGAGCACTTCATCATTGGTTATTTTTTTTTCAAGCAAGCCACACTCCTCCCAGGTGAGTGGAAACAAATATTCTAATACAATTCTCCCAGGGAGCCTGTTTATTCCTAGATTTTTCATTTTTCTAGCAGAAGATCCAGATGCTACAAGCACGACTTGTTTTTTATCTATTAAAAATTGCAATACATCTAAAACAGATGGCACTTTTTGGATTTCATCAATCCATAAGAAAACCGGAGTTGTATGATTTTGAGATTTTGCTTCCACTTCTCTCAAAAGAAATTCAGGATCCTGTTCAGCTCGTTGCCGATGGCTTGGAAGCTGAAAATAATATTGTAATGTGCTTTGTTGATTAAGTTCTTTAAATAATAATTCAATGAGAAAAGATTTTCCTGTTTGACGTGGCCCAAGGAGCAAAAACGATTGTTTTTTGTTGATTTTATCTTTTAATTCTAGTATTTTATATCTATTAAAAGTAGTACTTTTAATATTATACATAAATTAAAAGTATCACTTTATATATTTATTGTCAAGTTTTAGTCTTAGTCTTCTTTTATTAGGTCCAAGGCAAGTTGGAAAAACTACACTGCTTAAACTAATTTAAAATTCCCCTTGAATGCTAAAAATATTTTCGGTGATTTTTCGTGTTGTTATAAAAGTAGTATCTGATAAAGTACGACGATTCGATAGAGTCCAACTCACACCGATAGGGCTATTGAGGATTTGGTTTAGCTCTAAATTATTAGAAAATTTAAGATAAGTTAACTCTTCGTCTTGCTTACCCTCCCTTTTTATTGACATTCCAATCCAGTCAAACTGAAATTCGTCTTTAAGATATCCAATCTTACCAAGGTCTTTGCCAACAAACAAATTCAATGTGGTATGCATTGAAGCATTATTTTTATAACCTTGTGTACTGTTTGCACCAAAAACATAGTTTATAAATTCTAGTTGGCCACCCATGTCAATAGGAATGCCTTCTACAATAACAGTGCCTTTTCCCCAAAAGCGCCCAAATTGAGTCCTTACTCCATTTTCAGTGACGCCAAGGAGTTTATCTTTATGATAAACATAGCTAACTGGAAAGAGAGTCGCTCCAGCATTTTTTGATCCAAATCCAATAAGCATACCAAGTTCCTTTACTTGAATATCTGTCGTCTCAAATTCTTTTGTATTGGTATTGTAGTTGCCTTTTAGGTTTGCTGATAATGGAGGTAGTTCAGGGCAATATCCACCACAGGAGTCATCGTCTCTTTTGTCTTTACCGATGCGTAATTTTGTTCGTGCATAAAAAGAAGCTGCAATCCCTGATGAATTTGCAGAATTTTGATATCCACCAACCTCTAACTTAACTTTAGTAGAATAAAAATCATTTTTTCGATTGATAGGAACTTCAGTTATTGAAGTGTTTTCATTGCTTAGCTCTTGAGGATTCGAGTCTACTACCACATCATCGAAGATTTTTTCTTCATCATTTTTTGAGATTACAGAGTCTTTTTCCATTTGGTCTAATAACCAGAGAAGTTTTTTTCTTAAAATTCTTGCTGCTCGGCCATTGTCTTCTATGCTGGGTTCTTCCTTAATTGTTTGGTCAATTGTAGTTAAAGCTTCTGCATGTTTTGCATGGTGTGTTTGCGCCGCTGCAGCAGCAGCCGTTAGCCATTGCTGAAGGATGGTCCGCAAAAACTGCCTTGCTAAGTGAGTTTCCAAAATACTTACATACCAGTTTCTAGCTAATTGTAAGCGTTTTGATGCCATTTGGATGTAAGGCAGTTCTAAAAAACTGCCAGAGCTGCTAGCTTGTTTATCTTTTTCTACGTACTGAAGTGCAAGCTGTATTGAGTCCTCCAATATAATTGTTAAAAGGTCTTGATTCGTGGATTTGAGCAAAACCCCATCTTTTTCAATGGCATTGATGCTAACTGAAGGGATTCCGTAAGTCAGTTCTAGGGCTTGATTTAAAATATACCGCATAAGGAGTTCTGAACGTGGTTTAGATTTATAGGATTCTAAAACCACTTCTTGCATTGCTTTTAAGTAAATGGTGTTGGCGTCTATTAAGCTTTTTCCTTTAGCTTGTTCCATTGCTTTTTCTAATGTCACTTTTGAGTCATTGACATATTCTAAAAGCTCCGCTCTTTCTTTATCAGACAACACCACTGCTTGTGTCCCTTCTGAAAAGGGATTGCTGTCTGCACCAGAGCTTTCTAGAGAGGTGGAAGCTGAACTCTTCAAAGACGGAAAAGCGAAACAATACAAAGCGGTGTGGTGTAAGAAAAATAAAGTGAAAATAATTACGATCGTTCTCATTTGTAACACCTCCTTAATCTACTTCAAGGGTTGATGCATTGGATTCACATTGCTGTGCTCCTGGAGCAAGTCTTGAAAAAACAAAGTATTTGCTATTCCACCACAAAAATCCATCATGATATAAAACAGCAACGAGTGCAGAAATTTCTTTTTTTAGTGCTTTGCCGCTATCTGCATTTGAGTCGAGGACTTGTGCTCTTAATACAGCAAGACCTGGAAGGATTTCTGCTAGACTAAAGTTTCCGTTATACACTCTACCATCTAGCGAAAACTGTCCTGACAGGACTCCTCGTTTGTAGTTAATTTCTGAGTCCTCGCCTTTAAGGGAGAGGGCTTCTGCAGGAAAAGCCTGCCACTCATAGTCTGAGCTTTTATTAATTTCAATTTGTTCTAGGCAGCCAAGTGAGTGTCCATAATCTGTAGGGGTAAGGAGGATTCGTATTTCATCGGACCTTGTCGCATTCACAGCATTGGAACGCTCCGGCTCTGCTTTAGCACCACTCGTGCTAGCGCCCTCGACAAACACCTGCCCGCTGTAAGAAGCTTGTTGGTCGGGTCCTCCTCCTATAATATTGTCCTTGCTTTGAAAGATTTGAATCCATGCAAGAGTTCCATCTTCAAGTTGTTCAACTTTAAAGAGTGAAACATTTTGCATTTCATTGTGAAGCAAGAGTGCATAAGCCGTGTTCTCTTTAACCTTTCCTACAGTTTTTATAAACACCTGAGCCTCTTTCTTGTTTGCAAAATTTCCTTCAAAATATCCTGTTGGGATTTCAGCAAAAGCTGAAAAACTAACCATCAAACCAACTAAAAATAATTTAACCATTTTTCCTCCAGTCTCGTGTACATTGGATTTTGTCGCATTCACATCACGTGAATGTGCATCGGACCTTGTCGCATTCACATCACGTGAATGTGCATCGGGCCTTGTCGCATTCACATCACGTGAATGCTCCGTAACACGAGAAATATTATATTATCTGCGACAGCCATTTAAGCTGTTTGCAATATTTCTTAACTCATCATGCACAGCTTGAACGGCATTTGCTGTGTTGTAATAAATTGAATTATCGCCATAGAGATTAAATGCTTCAAGATTTGCACTTAAAGCTTCTAGTTCTCGAATGCTGCACGCATGGGCATAAGCATAAAGGTTATTAGATAAGTCTTGTGCAACTTGCTTTGAAACAAGCTCAGCAAGCTTCAAAAATGCTATAGGGCTGCCTAATGGGACAATGCGGCCTCGCCCATCCTGCTCTGTAAATTTATCTAAGACAAACTCAATTTGTTCTTTTCCAAAATCCACATACTCTTTAGCAAAAGCTTTGAAATTAAAATCTGCCTCACAATTTTCTTCCCAGCAGCTGTACTTTGCATTGCCACAAGCTGACCAACAGCTTTTGTAGCGATATCGGTATGGGATAAAATAAGGTCTATCCAAAGATTTTTCTTTTTGTATGATAAAATCCACATAGCTAAATAAGAAATTAAGTTTAGTTTGTGTTGCAAGTGGAGCAGAACCCAAAGTAGCATCGAGTGCTTGAGAGTAAAAAAGTCCATTGTCTATTAATGATTTTGTCACGGGACTTGCTTGCTCTGAGGCAATATCCAAAGACTCTGCTGCTGCCAACATAGCATCTACTAAAATTTGTTCAGCTAGAACAGCGTTGCCTTTTCTTTGAAGCTGAACAGCAGCTCTTGCCTTTTCTTTTTTTAAGACAATGACGACATCTGAACACCATTGGGAAATCTCTGTGTACAAGGTTTGAGGGCTGATTTTAATTTTTCTTCCCATTAATTTTGCAAGGTACTGGTCTCTTGAATCGTTTCCTCCACTGCCCACACCTGTACCGGAAGCAGCTGCAACGGATGCTATGAGCAATGTGCTCAATATAAACATGTTTTTTGCTTTCATTTTCTTTTCTCCTCTGTGGTTAATATGAGAGCTTGCATATTTAATGCAACAACATGTGTTGCATCTTGTTGATTAAATGCAAATTCTTCTAAGAGTTTTTTTCTAAACTCTTTTGCCTTTTCAATTAATTTTGGTATTTGCTGTTCTGAAATTGAAACGGTAACAGATGAAAGTTCTCGTTCTTCAATGGATTCTCCATCAATTGACTCTTTTATCCTTTCTAGATAGTCTTTATGAAAATTACGGATAGCAAAATCTACTGTACCTGGCTCAATATCAATTGCAGGATTAAGAACTTCAAATTTCCCTGTTTGTGGATTTTTTTGAATGAGATCTAAGCGCTGTAAAATTTCAAGAGCTTGTTCGGCTTGTTTTTTTGTAATTTTTCTTTTTAATTTCAGTGAAATCCATTCCGGATCCGGGTTAAAATTTTTAAGAGAAATCATCTCTCGGATTGCAACATTGTACCAATGGCTTAAATATGTCGCATGGTCTTTGATTCGTGCCAGTGCATTAGTCCCATTTCCAATAGAGAGGTGAGCTAGTTGTTCAAGGTAATCTGCTTTGTCCTCAGAGTTTTTAGATTGGTTAAAATACACTAGTTTTTCAAAATACATTTGCTCGCGTCCTTTTAAATTTAGGACGCGTGAAAATGCACGGATGCTAGAATAGCTTAAATTTCTCTCACCACGAATGACCATACCTAAAAGGGTGTGTGAACTGAGTCCTGCTTTTTTTGCAAATAGAGATCCAGAATATTGGGTATTGGTTTTCTTTTTCCATTCCAACCATGCTGCTAAAAATTTTCGGTAGTCTTTAAACTCAAAGACACTCCGTGGTTTTAAGGGGGTGATTGAATCGATGCTTGAGCGATGCATATCCGACAGCATTCGATTAATGGGCTGCAAATTATTTGTTTCTTTTTTTGTTTCAATGATAGGTTCTGACATAATGCGTCTATATACAACATGTGATTGGCATATTGCAACATAAAATTGACTTTTATCTAAAAATATGCGAAACAATTGTTTCGTTATGACTAAGGGTATTAAATTTGAAAAAACATGCTATTTATATTTAATATTAAGTTGTTGTATAACTTTATATTGTAATAACTTATTTTCAAAGTTGGAAAGTATTAGATACATTAAGAGTTCTAATTTCCTCCAAATTTGGATTAAAAATTGGGATGGAGATTCGGCGACAATTCAAAATAATATTGAAAAAAATTTTGAAATATTATCAAAACATTTTCTTTTTCATGAGACACTTCCGCAGCCTTTAAGTGTAATTGTGGATGGAAACTGGAAGAAATCCTCTGGATATTGGTCCAACCAATTAAGAGCACCTGACAACTCTCAAGCACTTTTAATGACACCAGCTTCTATTTTAGATCCTAATCAAAACTTGAAGCTTTTTTCCCACGAACTGATGCACTTACTGCATTATCAGTTTCGTCCCCATGAACATGCTTGGATTAAGGAAGGTCTTGCTCTTTTAACAGAGTATCTAGTGACAGGATATTTTAATTCTGTACTAGAAGAAGGTTTTAAAAATCCAACGACTTCTTTGATCCATTTTAAAAATCTTGATGAAATGGACTTCCAAATTCAAAATGAGCTTTCTCAGTATGGGCATGTGTTGCAATATTTTTATTTCTTGTATCGCTTGTGTGGGCCGGAGCATTTACAGGACGTAAAAGCGACAAAGTATAATGAAAGGTTTATTGAGGAAATTTTAAAGTCGAAGAGTTCTTTAGCTGGGATTGAATTTTTAGATGAAGTTTTAAGAAATACTCAAAACACAAATCCTGTATGTGAGAACTTTGATAAAAGTTTTACTGCATTTGAGGTTGCGCGGTTTAAGAAGAATATCATGAAACCGGATGGATATATTCTTATCTCATCACACAGAGCGTCGCTGCAAGCTTCTCCTGGTTTTGATTTACCACCGTACTCAGCTGGAGCTTATATCTTGCCTCTACAACAAGACGGTTGTCAAAAAAATGAAATTCCTTGGGGCGAACGCAAATGTATTCGTATACGTAAGGAATAAGTATTAGATGCACATCGTATTTTAGCATATATAAAGCAACATTTTAAAATAGTAAAATATTTATTTGTCTATTATAATGTCTATATATGTGGACTATTAAAATATCAAAACAAGCCGATGATTTTTGTAAAAGTTTGGGTAGTAAACACCAAAAACAAGTTGAAAATGCATTTAATCTGATTGCTCAGGATCCTAAACAAGGCAAGCCTTTGGTTGGGGAACTTCGTGGCTATTGGTCTTTTCGAGTTGGGATGTTCCGCATAATCTATGTTATTCGAGAGTCCACAATAATTGTGGAAATTCTTAGAATTCATCATCGAAAAGAAGTGTATGAAAAATTAAGGAGGTGGTTGTAATGGCACAAATAATTTCTATTAGTCAGGCAAAGCAAAAACTTTTAGAGCTGGCACGTCGAAACGAAGAATTAGGAGAGTCTTTTATTATCATAAAAGACACACGTCCAGTTAGTGCTTTGCTCCCATTTGGTGAATATGAGTCGTTACTTGAAACGTTAGATATTCTAGAAACTGAACCAAATATTTTGTCAAAATTAAAGAAAGTTCAAGCTGAAATGGTACGTGGGAAATACCGCATTTGGAAAAATAGGAAGAAATAAAACTTTTTTATCAAGCTTTCAAATTGACTCGTCCTTTCGATTCAGTGGTGGCGAGCATCACGCGAGATGCAAAAAAGCGTGGGCTGGAGACCTTGCACTCCTAGATTTCTAGATCTTTAAAGCACTGGCAGCCTGCCACCACAACGAAACACTTGTCCTCAAAATGAAATTTCTTGGGGCCAACGCAGATGTATTGGCATACGCAAAGAATAAGCATTGGCTACACATCGTGCTATATGGTCCTACCAAATCGTTTTTACATTAGGATACGATTTTATTGTTGTATCTGGAGTTATAATTTTAAATTTATAAGTTTGAGCAGTAGAGATAATAAACCGATCGCAAGGGTCTTTATGGATTGGCGGAAGTGAAGTAGACAAAATGCTAATTTTTGAATTGATATGGATTTCTTTTATTCCGTGATGACTTAATACAGCTTGAAACCATACAAGGGGTTCTAAAGGAAGTATGAGGAGCTTTTTTTGAAACTTAATTCCGATTTCAAAAGCAGTGATTGCAGAAACACTTAAATTGGAAGCATTCTCCTGTAGGGCTGTTTTAGCAGCAGAAGAAAGCTTTTGAAGATCAGAGGCAAGCCAAAGCAGTGTACAGGTGTCTAACAAAATCATTTATATTCAACACCCCATTCTTCCTCAGTAAGCGGTTGTGTGGGGTCATATAAAATTTTTATTTTCTTTAAATCTTTTTTTTGAACAAGTGGGCTTAAAGAAGCTTCAATTGGCACCAAATCAGCGATGGGTTTACCACTTCGGCATATGCGGATTGTGACCTTGTCTTTTTCTATTCGGGCCAAGAGTTCTGAGAGTTGAGTTTTTGCTTTATGAATATTGATATTTTCCATAAACTTAGTTTAGTTTAGTTTAGTTAAAAAAACAATAAAAAAAACAGAACTCTTGCCACTCTAGTAGCTCATCCATTAAAATTTGAAAATGCGAGTGTATTGTCCTATTTTAGCTAGCTAAAAAGCAGAATTTTTTATACTTTTTGGGATATGGGATTTTCACTTCTCACACCAGATTATATTATTTGGAATTTAGGTAGGTCAGCAGAAGGTCGTGTGCTTGATGTCCTTACGATTGCTCCGCAAGGTGCAAATGCGCCACCTCCAAAAACTCCACAGAAAGCTTCTTGGCCATGGGTTTTGCTTTTATCAGGTGTGCATGGAGATGAAATAGAGGGCGTGTGGCTACTAGAAGAAGTCCGTTCAGCATGGGTAAAACAATATCCTTTTAAAAAAGTAGGAGTGATTTTATGGACACAAGTCAATCCAGATGGAGTTGCAAAAGCAACGCGTTGGAATTCAAAACATGTGGATCTGAACAGAAACTTGCCTACAAAAGATTGGTCACCACAGGTAAAAAATCCTCGATATCCTCCAGGACTAACAGCTGCAAGTGAGCTAGAGACAAAGGCATTAATCGAACTTATTCATGCTTGTGAACCTTGTGCTGTTTTGTCTGTACACTCGTTTGAGCGATTTCAAATCAATGTAAATGGTCCAGCCACAGAGTGGGCCAATGTCTTAGCTCAAGTTTGCAAATATCCTGTTACTGAAGATATTGGATATCCAACGCCAGGCAGTTTAGGGACTTATTCTGGAAAAGAAAAAGGGATTCCAACCATAACTTTAGAGATTGAAAAAGGACTTTCAAAAGACGAAGTTTTAAAAATCCATTTTCCTGTAATTGAAAGCGCGCTCCAGTTTTGGGACGAGCGTGTCGGAGCTTTTATGGGAAGTAAAAGTGACACAGTACTATGAGACCTTCTAAGCAATTTCCTCGCTCGCAACTTTCTTTAGAAAAATTAAAAGATTTTTTTGAGAAGCAAGATTTAAAAAATATTACAACTCAAAATCGAAGAAAATTTCGAAAGCATGCAGAAGCTACACTTTGGTTTTTAGATCAAGGACTCGTTCGTGTTTGGGATCCTCATTCTCAAACTGTAAATGTTTGGGTAAAACAAGCAATTCTCACCTATTTTCGAACTGCACCGATACATATTTATGGTGCAGGTTGTTTTGAGTATTGGGATAAGTTGCCAGTTAAAACACGTGCTTCTTTTAAAGATGTGAGAGTTGTTCCAGGAGCTGTGATTCGGTTTGGCTCATTCTTAGAGCCTGGTACCATTTGTATGCCCAGTTTTGTAAACATTGGAGCGTATGTTGGAAAGGGCACTTTAATAGATACATGGGCAACGGTTGGGTCTTGTGCGCAAGTTGGTCAAAATGTCCATATATCAGGTGGAGTAGGGATTGGTGGAGTTTTAGAACCAGCTCAAGCAGCACCTGTTATAGTTGAAGATGGTGTATTTTTAGGTTCACGTGTCATTCTTGTTGAAGGTGTGCAGGTTGGAGAGCAAGCAGTTTTAGGTGCTGGTGTTGTTTTAACAGCAAGTACGAAGATTGTAGATGTGCGTGAAAAAAATCCTCAAATTTTTACTGGACGGATTCCTCCTCGTTCAGTTGTGATCCCTGGTGTATTGCCAAAAACATTTCCTGCAGGTGAGTATGGAGTTCCTTGTGCTCTGATTATTGGATCTCGAAGCGCCTCAACGGATCTTAAAACATCTCTCAATGGTGCATTGCGAGAATATGGTGTTGCTGCTTGAACTTTTCTGCTCATTCAATTTTTTTGTCTCTGGTTTTGCTCATCGCTTGTGGGGGGCTTATTTCTGCTCAAGCTACGATGAATGTGGCATTAAGTCGCGGATTAGGATTTACACTTTTTGTAATGATCTTCTCACTGATTCAACTTTTATTTTCATTACCAGTTTGGTTTTTGTGGGGTTATCCAGCAAAATTGTCTACCTTAAATAATATTCCAATTGGGTATTACATTAGCGGCGCTCTTGGAGTTTTTGTTTTGATAGGTATGTCTTATGCTATGGCACGTACAGGCACATTCATTGGAACTGTGGCGCTCCTACTGGGACAGCTTTTAATAGGCTTATTGATCGATCATTTTGGACTTTTTTCTGCATTACAGCGGCCTATTACTTTTTCAAAAATATTTGCTATTGCTCTTATCTTAATCGGTATACGCTTATCTATGAAGTGAAGTACACGCGAGGAAGATAGGTGACTAGAAAGGTAAAAAGATGGGCACTGATGAAAGGAAATTTATTCATGATCTTGCAACTCCCTTGTCTGCAGCGAGCTTGACTCTTGAAGCTGTAATTGAAGAACTCAAAAGTCCAGAGTGCAAAAATTTAGAGCTTGTGCAATATTTAAGTGACGCATTAAAATCCATCGAAAAAATAAAAACCTTGCTAGAAGAAAGACGTACATTTTTAATTAAAAATGGGTGATCAGAAAGTGTCAAAGTCTAGAAGTCAAATTACAACGAGTAGCACAGCAGAATATTTCTCAAAAAACCTACAGCAAGTTGGTTTTTCATCTCTTCCAAAAGCTGTGTTAACGACCTTAAAAGAAGCCGTCGATAATTCGCTGGATGCTTGTGATGATGCAGGACTTTTGCCTGAAGTGGTAGTTGAAGTTGAGAAGTGTGGTCCTGGAAGCCTAAAAAATTCAGATCGTATTCGAGTGAGCGTTGAAGACAATGGCCCTGGTATACCAGTAGAAGATCTTCCAAAAGTTTTTGGTGAGTATCTTGCTTCAAGTAAATTTGGCAGAGGGCGGTGTTCACGTGGCCAACAAGGGATTGGCATTTCAGCAGCCACAACATGGGCGCAATTAACTTCTGCACAAGGTGCAGTCGTTTTATCTAAAACTAAAGACATGCGCAAAGCCATTAAAGGTGTTGTTGAAGTCGATATCAAACACAACAAAGGAGTATTTAAAAACAAAGAAAGCGTGGAGTGGGAAAAGCCCCATGGCTTGCGTGTTGAATTTGTCTTTGATGGCAGAGTTCAACTCAATGGTGAGGGTGGGCTTTTGAATTATTTGCAGGGGACTACACTTGTAAATCCGCATCTTATTTTAAAATACAAACTACCTGAACAAGATTGGCAAGAAGTGCAAAAAGTTACTCAAAGTGTTCCTGTGATTCCTGAAGCAACAGCTCCTCATCCTCATACCATGAAGCTTGGAGAATTTATTGCGCACTCACATCTTTTTGGACGAGTCAATGCCAGGTCGTGGCTTAAAAAAGGGTTTTCTCGTATTACAGATTCTACTATTTTACTTTTTAAAGAAAAAGGGATGAAAGAGTCGTGGCTTAACAAAAGTGTAGATGCACTTACAGAAATAGAGTTTAAGGAAATATACACAACCATACAAAATACAGAACTCATGTCTCCAAGCACGAAGTCAGTCATGATGATTGGAGAAGATGGACTCTCAAAGTCAGTTCAAAGATTAGGAACAATCGACTTTTTTTCAGTTGTAACTAGACGGCCTACCATTTGTGATTTTAAGCCTGTTGTAATTGAGGTTGCAATCGGTCGGTTTAAAGAAAAAGTTGTCGAGGCGAAAGCCGAGCGTGCCAATGAGGCGAAAGCCGAGCGTGCCAATGAGGCGAAAGCCGAGCGTGCCAATGAGGCGAAAGCCGAGCGTGCCAATGAGGCGAAAGCCGAGCGTGCTTCTGTGGATGGGGATGCTCCTGCACTGATTTTACGTTTTGCAAACCGAGTTCCTTTACAGTTTGATAAATCCTCTTGTGCAATTGTAAAAGCTATTGAAAGTGTGAATTGGCGTGCTTATGGTCTCAATCAGCCCAAGGGTGGGCTTCCGCAGGGCTCTTATGTCATTGCTGTTTCTGTCGTTTCTCCATTTATTAAATTTAAAAATGCATCGAAAGAAACCATTGATGCAAGCGATGAACTGGTTGAAGAAATGAGACGAGCGCTTATTCGAGCTGGTCAAAGACTTTCAAGGCATATCCGCCATGAAGATCGGGCTAGTGACCTTGAAGAAAAACTGCGGCATATCGAACAGTTTTGTCCTATTTTAGTAGAAGGATTATGTCGAATTACAAAAGCAAGTGAAGGTCGAAAGAAAAAAGCTGAGGAGGGTTTAGTAAAAATTTTAGGGCGTGATGCGAAAGAAGCAGAAAAACAGTTTAAAGAAGCTCAAGAGGCAATAGCCACACCAGAGCATTCACGAGTGGAGCCACCCGAGCGCGAACGGAGCAAGGGATCCAATGCAGAGCGCTCCAATGATGTGAATACGACAAAACATAAAGATGTAGAGGTGGGCACATGAGTCTTAGACGGGCTCTTAGCTTTTCATCTGCATCGCTCGCACATTTCCCCTCGCCAAGTGTATTGGAGACGCGAGCGTCTCTATGCTAGTGCTGCGCTCGACTAGTAATGAAATTCCAAAATTATCTAAAGAGCTTTGTAGTCGACTACTGGTTGATCTTGAGAAAGCAAGACGCCCTGTTTTACTTGCTACGAAATGCTCATTAGATAATTCTAATTATAACCATAAAGTTGGATATCTTACGCCTGGGTCTAAAAAAGTTAGAACTGAACTCAATGTGAGTTCAGTAAAAAAAATGTCGCGCGCAATATTTATGCTCGAGATTTTACTCCGAAATATTGAAACTGGGGCAGTCAATACAAAACGTGAATTATATTATATTGCAAAAGGTGAAATCAAACATAACCCAGAGCTCAAACCTCTTGATTTTGCAGACCAAAATGAAAGTGATGACACTGTCGATTTCATTTGTGAAATGCTCGAGGCGTATCGAGAGGATTTTAATTGCTATGCTAATGATAGGGGTGGGCAAACTTATTCACAGTGCTTAGTTGTGACGGAGACCCTTCCTGATAAAGAAAAAGCGGTCATCGATCTTTCAAAACTTGGTACAAGCCCTTTTCAACCCAAAAATCGTCCTCAAAACTTGAAGCTTACAGCCAAGAAAAAAATTGAATTTGCATTAGTTGTAGAATCTGAAGGCACAGCAAATACGTTAGTAGCAAATGGTTTTACTAAAAGACATAACTCTATTCTTATTGGTGCTCAAGGTGTGCCATCTAATGCAGTCCGTGGATGGGTCAAGTTGATCCAAGATCAGTTAAAAATTCCTTTGTTTTTCTTTGGAGATCTGGATGCGTACACATTGCAGAATATTTATAGAACCTTAAAAGCAGGATCTGCAGCAAGCTTGATTCGCAATTCAGATTTTAGTGCTCCTGATGTAAAGTTCTTAGGTGTATTGCCCGAGGATATTAAAAAGTATGATCTCCATGATTATGGAGTAAAAGAAAATGATGTACAAGAAGTCCGTGCTTTAAAAAAAGCAGATGATGTATTAAAAAACGACCCCTTCTTTCATGATAAGAGAAATAAGGGATTAGCTGAAATTTTAAAATGGCTTTTAAAAAATAAGCGCCGTTGTGAGCAGCAAGCTTATTTCACAGTTAATCCCCGTGATCCTGCCATGCCAGAAAAAATCATTATCGAAAAAATTACAAAAGGAAATTATGTTTAGAGGCTTTCGACAGCCCTTTAACTTCGAGTTTTAGCGTGAAGACCTGGGAGCGCCTGAGCGGCCATATCCACCCCCACCACCAAAACCACCGCTGCGGCCACCACGTCCGCTGCCGCTAAAACCACCTCTGTCACCGCGAGGCGGGAAGCCTCCACGACGAGGGCCATCTCCACGAGGCTCTCGTGGCTCTTGAGGCCTAGCTTCTGCTACAGTAATAGCTCTTCCTTCAAAGTCAGCTCCATTAAATTTGCTTATTGCGTTTGTAGCTTCATCATCACTGGTCATTTCTACAAATCCAAAACCTTTTGAGCGGCCTGAATAACGATCGGTTATTACTTTTGCGGATTCGACAGCACCTGCTTGCTCGAATATATTACGGAGAACATCATCAGTTGCTGAAAAAGGCAAATTGCCTACGTATAGTTTTTTGCTCATGGGACCCTCCTTAAAGAGCGTTTTCTTAGCCGCTTAAGAGAACCAGAGCAAAATCAATAACTGAAAATTGCTTTCACGGACCTCGCGCGGATATTTACACAATACCGGAGTATTAACGTGAAGTTAATGCAACCAAGTATAATGTAACATGGGTTTTTGTAAAAAGACAGGGCATTTTCCTCTTTACAAAAGCCCTTGACACGGCTTTGGCCCTTTGAAACATTAGCGGCATGTCAAAAATTGCATTGGTTACAGGTATTTCGGGGCAGGATGGATCCTATCTTGCTGAACTTTTATTGGAAAAAAGTTATGAAGTGCATGGCATTATTCGGCGCTCAAGTTCTATTAATACAGATCGAATTGATCACTTGTATCGGGATCCACATTTGCAGGGAGTGAGACTTTTTTTACACTATGGAGACGTCTCGGATTCTACAAGTTTAAACCGCCTATTAAGAAAAATAAAACCACATGAAATTTACCATTTAGCTGCGCAAAGCCATGTTCGAGTGAGTTTTGATACGCCAGAGTATACTGCAGACGTTACAGCCTTGGGTACCATCCGTATTTTAGATGCTATATTAGAAACAGGGATTAATCCGCGTTTTTACCAAGCCTCTAGTTCTGAAATGTTTGGTATGGCACAAGAAGTTCCTCAAAAAGAGACCACCCCTTTTTATCCCCGAAGTCCCTATGCATGTTCAAAGGTTTTTGCTTATTGGATGACAGTCAATTACCGGGAAGCTTATGGAATTCATGCTAGCAATGGTATTTTATTTAATCATGAGTCTCCACGCAGAGGGGAAACTTTTGTCACTCGAAAAATCACACGTGCACTTGCTCAAATTTTAGCAAAGAAGCAAGAAAAACTTTACCTTGGGAATATTGAGGCAAAACGAGACTGGGGGTATGCAAAGGATTACGTGCAAGCCATGTGGCTCATGCTGCAACAACCTCAAGCAGATGATTTTGTGATTGCTACTGGAGAGACGCACTCTGTTCGCGAGTTTTTAGAAACAGCTTTTAGCACTGTTGGTTTGGATTGGAAAAAATATGTGGAGCAAGATAAGCGCTATTTTCGTCCCACTGAAGTGGATCTTCTGATTGGAGATCCAACAAAGGCAAAGCAGAAATTAAATTGGAAACACACAGTGACGTTTAAAGAGCTTGTAAAAATTATGGTTGTAGAAGACATAAAATATGCAGGTCTTAATCCGGAAAAATATTTAAAATTGTAAATAAAATGAATCTACAAGATAAAAAAATTACTGTTACAGGTGGTGCAGGATTTTTAGGACGTTTTGTTGTTGAAAAACTACGATCTTGCAAACCTTTTGAAATTCAAGTCCCACGTTCAAAAGATTGTGATTTAAGAAATTTTGAAAACTGTTTAAAAATTACAAAAAATCAAGATTTAGTTATTCACCTAGCTGCACACGTTGGAGGGATTGGATTAAACCAAAAAAAACCAGGAGAACTTTTTTATAATAACGCTTTGATGGGAATTCAGCTCATTGAAGCATGTCGAATTAACCAAGTTTCTAAGCTTGTTGTAGTGGGAACCATTTGTGCTTATCCAAAATTTACACCTGTTCCGTTTAAGGAAGAAGACTTGTGGAATGGGTACCCAGAGGAAACAAATGCTCCCTACGGTATCGCCAAGAAGGCTTTGCTCGTTCAGTTGCAGTCTTATCGGCAGCAATATGGGTTGAATGGCATTTTTCTTTTGCCTGTGAACTTGTATGGTCCTTATGACAATTTTGATCCTGAGTCTTCGCATGTCATTCCTGCGCTAATCCAAAAATTTCAAGATGCAATAAAATCAAATCCTAACTGTCATGAACCCGTCACACTTTGGGGAGATGGCTCACCGACGAGGGAGTTTTTATATATTGAAGATGCAGCTTCAGCAATTGTAATGGCTGCTCAGCATTATGATGGAGATGAGCCTGTTAATCTTGGGTGCAGTCATGAAATTTCAATTTCTGATCTTGTTAAAAAAACTGCTTTGCTCATGGGATACCGTGGAGAATTTTTTTGGGATAAAACTAAACCCAATGGCCAACCAAGAAGAAAGCTAGATGTCAGTCGAGCAGAAAAATATTTTAATTTCCGAGCAAAAACCAATCTCGATGAGGGTCTTAAAAAAACAATCGATTGGTTTCTTACTTGCCACTAGAAAGAATAAGTCGTAATTCAAAACGGATTCCATTTGCTGAAAGTTTTTTTGCTGAAAAATCAAAAAAACCAGGACTTGTAAAAAACTTAAAATAATGAAATGCCATGCCCCATCCTCCACTACCACCTCTTTTTTCTTCATTAAGCCAGTCAAAACCTGTCCCTACTGTAAACCCATATTTAAATGCAGTTTGATTTCGAGATGAACCCGAAGGAGGGCTTGAAAGAGTAATAGTGTACATACCTAAGAGAGGGCCTACTTCTAAAATGGGCAGAATATTTCCTTTAGCTAAATTAAAACGAAAAGCAAATTGGTAAATTCCACTAAATCCAAAATAGGAGCCATAGTCACCAGCAAAATTAGTACCACCAACTAATGTAGAAAAATCGAAGTGGTTTACAAGGTTTAAAAACTTTGTATTTAAAAGGGTTCCAGAAAAACTTATGAATGGGCCAAAATCTGGAGCAAGGTTTTTTGCTTCAGTTCCTGTGTAATAGTAAGAGCCCAAACCAAGAGCTTTTTCAAATTTTGCAGCATGCAAAGTGGTACAAAAAAACAGAACTAGAAATAAAAGAGTTAGAGCGTTACATGCCCTCATGAAAAAATTATATCAATAAATACATGCTGCGCTAGCACAACGTAGTGAGTAGGAAAATACTGCCGAACTTAAAGGGACTGTTGCCGAACGCCCTTTCTGCTGCAAATTGTCCTTTTGTGCTACGACTGCGTCAGCTTTGTAAAAGTCGTTCAACGTAGCGAATCTGCTACGTTTTCACTCCTTTTACTGCATCTTCCTTGTCTCGCTACAAAAGTATCAATTTTCGCTACGAAAAGTGTTCGGCAACAGTCCCTTTAAAAGTATTTGGCAGCAGCTTCTATTGAAGTTCTTGAATCACTTTTTTAATAGCATTGATTCGTGTGCTCAAGCTTGGATAGTCTCGAAGCCCATCAATCATTGCATCCGACTGTAGTACGGTATCGGTTGGCTTAAGACCATGTAGCCGCATGAGAGCATTTATTGAATGCACCCCTGATATTCCTGTGCGGTGAAGTATTCCTACAGCACCAGCATCCGCTTCTAATTCTAACCGAGGAGCTTTTTTGCCAAATGCATGAAACAAGATAGGAAAATTGCCTTGTTTAACCACTTCCCAAAACATAGGCTTCATATTGCTTGTGAAAATCCATTCTAATTCTTGGCCTATTAAAGTAAAAAAATGTTCACCTGTTGTTTGAAAAATAGCTAGAGCAGTTTTAAAAACATGACCTTGGTCTCCGTGGCTTAATTCATGAGCTAAAACAGCCATCAGCTCATTATCGTTATCTAACTTTTTAATTAAACTGCTTGTCACATAAACCGAGCAGCCTGTATTAAATGCATTCGCAATTGTACTTTCTAATAGAAACACTTGATAGCAAGAGCGCATTTCATAATCCCTAACATTGGGACGAAGTTTTTCTAATAAACCATTTAATTTTTTTTGTGTACCTTTATCGATACTTGGATGTAACATTTCTGCAATTTCATCCAAAACTTCTGCAATCTCTTGAGGCATGTTTTCTTTTAATTCGCGCCTAATTTGAGGATTTTGAATGAGGTGTTTAAATTCCCAATCAATAAAGTCTCCCCATTTCTGTTTTAGTGGAGCGGGTACGTTTTTAACAATGTGAAAGAAATAAGGATATTCTTCCTGCCAATATTTTTTTGAAAATTCAATATGATCTTTTACAAGTGGTTCCCAGTAGCGAACTGTTTCATGATATAAGTTGCTAGCCTCTAGTCCGAATTTTTTATCTAAGGTGCGAGTTGTTTCCCAAACTTTAGGGAGTACTTTTTGATCAAAAAATTCGAACCAATAATTTTTTGTAAATTCCAAAAAGCTTTGTTCAGCTCGTGTAGAATGCGTAACAGCAAATTGAATAATAAATAATAAGACTATAAAAATCAGACTTTTTTTAGTCCTCATGAAGCCCCCCTATAGCGCCTTAAAACCTTTCACAGCAGCCAAGTATTTTTTTGATGCGCCATGCTAATGGACTTATCTGTATCAATGCATAATGTCTAGGGGGAGATCAAAATAATTATTTGGATTAAAAATTTATTCCCTAAGGTTAAATCTGAAGAGTTTTGCGTAATTCTAAGAAATAAAAGCTATGCGGCGCGAGAAAAAAGTTCCTCTTGTGTGTTGGTTGTGGTTGGCTTGAGGGTCGTCTTGTCGTTTGTTTTAGGCACATTATTTACAGTAGATTGAGTTTGCTCTACAACTTTTGAAGTGACTTCAGAAAATTTTTGTAAGTCTAAAGCTCCGCTGTGGTGGGCAGTTTTGAGCTCTTTCCATCCAGCTTTAAAAATTTGATAAAGACCAGCTATAATTGGTACTAGTGCTAGAAGTGTGGGCAGTTCTTGTATTATCCATTCTTTCCAATGCTTGATACGATTAGCTCGACGAATCCAAGGCGCAACTGGTAAATATACAAAAAACAATCCCAGGCACATCCCACCGTAAAGTGCAAGTGTTCCAAATGTTAAGGTGTATAAAACATGTGGTTGTGGAAAAGTACCCTCAGACCAAAGTTTAAACATGGAATACAGTGCAAATGCAAATCCAACGTGAATAATAAAAAACACAAGCAATGCCTTTACTTTAATGGAATGCCACATGGGAGCTCCTTTCATTTTACAGATACTTATCGGCATATTTTTTGGGTAATTTAATCTTCTTTTCTTTTGCAGCACATATTGCCGGAGAGTTGAAACAAAATTGTTTATATAAAAGGAGTGACTAATTCCTTTTATTATGTAAAATAGGAATTATGTACTCCAGATTTATTAAGGCTTCATCCAGCAGTAGTTTTTTCTTATTTGGACCGCGTGGTACAGGAAAATCATTTTGGGTACGAGAGAAGTTTAAAAATGCTGTGTTTGTGGATCTTTTAGATGATGCTACATATCGAGAGCTTTTAGCAAAACCAGAAATGCTAGCTCAAAGAATACCCCCTAAGCCTGGCAGTTGGGTAGTAATTGATGAAGTACAAAAAGTGCCTGCATTATTAGATGAAGCACATCGACAAATTGAGTTAAATAAAATTAAATTTGTGCTTACTGGATCCAGCGCTAGAAAATTAAAACGTAGTGGCGTCAACCTCTTAGCGGGTAGAGCTTTAACACATGCTGCTTATCCACTAACTGTTAGAGAACTTGGTGTAAAATTTTCCTTAGCAAAACAATTACAGAGAGGATTTTTGCCAGCAGTGATAGAGCACCCTGAGCCAGATAGTTTTTTAAACTCCTATGTAAATACATACTTAAAAGAGGAAGTGCAACAGGAAGGACTGGTGAGAAATCTTTCAAATTTTGCAAGGTTTTTAGAAGTAGCATCTTTTTCGCAAGCTAGTATTTTGAACATGACTGCTGTTGCGCGGGATTGTGCAATAGAAAGAAAAGTCGTGGAGAACTATTTTCAAATTTTAGAAGATTTACTGATTGCAGAGCGAGTGCCTGTATTTCAAAAACGTGCAAAAAGAAAAATGGTAACCCATCCTAAGTTTTTTTATTTTGATGTTGGTGTTTACCGTACACTAAGGCCTAGGGGTCCATTAGATCAACCATCTGAAATTGGAGGTGTAGCGCTTGAAACATTTGTTTTTCAGGAATTGAGAGCACTCAACCACTACAAAAATTGGAATTTTGGAATTTACACTTGGCGCACGCAAAGTCATGCAGAGGTAGATTTTGTTTTGTATGGAGAAAAAGGTATCTTTGCGCTTGAAATTAAAGGCTCCACACGTATTCGATCTGAGGACTTAAAAGGACTAAATTTTTTTTTAGAAGATTATCCTAATGCTAAAGCTTATTTTCTATATCTTGGCAAAGAGAAACGTTTTATTGAAGGCATCCAAGCAATACCAATTTTAGATTTTATCTATCATATTCATGACTATTTATAGGTGGGCATTCTTTTTCTAGTACATTTCATACTCAGTTAACAAAGACACAGGGTGCCCGATAAGAAAATTAAACAAGAGCATTCACAGGATGCGGATGCGACAAAATATAAAGTAATACTCAATTCAAGCGGAGTGAATGATGTCGCGAGCACCTACGAACGCCAGTCCTATTCCAAAGGGTTTTAACCAGCTTTTAGAAAAATTAAACGATATCCCCACTCTCCCCATTGTTGCTACAAAAGTTAATGAGCTGATCAACAATCCAAATTCTAGTTCATCCGATATTGCAGAAGTGATGAAAAAAGACCAAGTGCTCACAGCAAAAGTTTTAAAGCTTATAAACTCTCCTTACTATGGCATTCCTGGTGGAGTCACAGATGTTCAAAGAGCTTTAGCTTTCATAGGGTTTAATACGATTGCTCAGCTTGTTTTAGGGATGAGTGTGTTTTCCTTATTTCCCTCTGAAGGTGACGATGAATTTTCTCTGCTTGAGTTTTGGAGACATGCATTTGGAACAGCAGTGTGCAGCGAAATTATTGCAAAACAAATGAGATATTCTAAGCCTGAAGAGTGTTTTACTTGTGGGCTTTTACATGACATTGGAAAGGTTGTGATGCACCAAATTGCACGGGAAATGCTTTTAAAAATTGTGAAACATGCAAAAGAAGATAATAAAAGTTTTGTTGCAGTTGAGGCAGAGCTAGATCTTCCTGGGCATTCCTTTTTAGGTGAATACATTGCATCGAAATGGGGGTTACCACAAGTCATCCGTGGAGCAATTCGCTATCATCACGTCGATGTACGAAATTCAAAAACTATTTTAGCAAATGCGAAACCTCCTATTTACATTGTGACGTTAGCTAATGCTTTAGTAGTTAGCATGGGGATTGGTCATTCGGGAGATTACTCCGATGGTGGGCTCCAGCCCTACATGTATTCTGTTCTAGGACTAAGAGAGGATGATATCGATAGAATTAAGAAAAAAACAATTGATCAGATGGAAAATGCAGGAACTTTTTTAAACATAAATTTATAAAATGACTTTACCATTAAAATTACAAACAATAGATCCTCCTCAATCTCAATTTGAGGTTTTATTTGAGAATGTAAACGATGCGCTATTGGTAGTGGATTTATCCCATTATAAAATCACTCGTGTCAATCAAGCTACTTTAGAACTTACTGGTTATTTGCGGCAAGAGCTTGAAGGAAAACCTTTTCAAACATTATTTCCAAAAGGAAATATTTTACCTATTTATGGAAAACCTTTAAGCGAGAAACATATCCAAAGTTCTGGCTTTTTTGAGGATACAGTCCTTGCTAGTAAAGATGGTTATTTACGGTTTATTAGCCTTTCAGTTCGCACTTTAAAGTATCGTAAAAGCTGGTTAGCGCTATGTATTCTTAGAGATATTGGTGAGAAAAAGAAAATGGAGCGCGAGCTTATTACAAAACACACAGAACTTCGCAATGCTTACATCCAACTTGAAAAATCAAATGCAGAAATGAAGTCTATGCAAGAAACATTAGTACAGTCTGGTAAACTTGCAGCTTTAGGTGAATTAGCAGCAGGGATTGCTCATGAACTCAACCAACCGTTGACGGCTATAAAGGGTTTTGCGCAGGAAGCAAAGGTGTCTTGTAAAGAAGAGAATCCTCAAACAACACTTTCCCATTTAAAGGAAGTTGTAGAGGGTGCAGATAAGATGCAGAAAATTATTTCTCATTTACGAAATTTTACTAGAAAAAGTACAGAAGATTTTCATTGGGTAGATATTCACTCCATTATTGATGAATCTTTACTTATGCTCGATAAACAACTTAAGTCACGGGGGATTCAAGTCGAAAAAAGTTATAGCATGAATTTGCCAAAAGTTTATTGCAACCCGTTTCAGCTAGAACAAGTATTCATTAATCTTTCAACGAATGCTCGGGATGCAATTGAGGCAAACAATGAAAATGAAGGCCGAATTTATATCCAAACTCGTCAAAACCTGGATGGGGTGGTCGAGGGTGGTAATCCGAGCGGTGTAGTTGAGGTGGTGTATCAAGACAATGGGTGTGGAATCGCTGAGAGCATTAAAGCAAAAGTTTTTAATCCTTTTTTTACAACAAAAGAAGTAGGCAAGGGGATGGGACTAGGATTGTCCATTTCTTATGGAATATTAACCAGGATCAATGCATCAATTTTAGTAGAGTCCACAGTTGGTAAAGGCACAGTTTTTACAATTCGTCTTCCAGTGGACTACAGGCAACATTAGATACGTAGAAGATGAGATACGTGATGGAGTATGAAAATGGATAATCAAAAAAAGGCTCGAATTTTAATTGTTGATGATGAAGAGGCAATCCGAAAATTATTGTGGACAAGGTTTTCTCGAGAAGGTTGGGAGTTATTGCAAGCTGAAGATGGGATAAAAGCACTTCAAGCTGCAAAAGAATGGATGCCTACTACAATCGTTACAGACATCAAAATGCCTGGCATGGATGGCTTTAAATTAATTGAAGCTTTGCGTAGTGCTCAAGTGGATTGTCCTATTGTGATGATCACAGCTCATGGTGAAAAAGAATGTGCAATTGAAGCGCTTCATAAGGGTGCATTTGATTATTTAGAAAAACCTTTTGATATGGATGAAATTGCAATTGTAGTGAAGCGTGCATTAGAAAGAGAAGAGTTAAGATTACAAAATATAAGGTTACTCAAGGAGCTAAAAGAAGCGAATTCAAAACTTGCAAACCAATTAGAAGTGAAAAGTGAGCTATTAGAAAGGTTTGAAGTGCATGAAGCAGAAGAGCTTTTAGTGGGTAAATCCTCCCACATTCAAAATTTAAAAGATATGATTCGCGCGATTTCAGAAAGTTTCCATGGGGATAACGACCCAGTAGTCTTGATTACTGGAGAAAGTGGTACTGGAAAAGAAATGGTTGCTCGCTACATGCACACCATTACGTTTGGAAAAAACAAACCCTTTGTTGCAGTAAACTGTGCTGCATTTCCAGAGCAGCTCTTAGAAAGTGAGCTTTTTGGATATGAAAAAGGTGCATTTACAGGTGCAGTCTCAAGAAAACTAGGACTTTTTGAACTTGCAAATAGCGGCACACTTTTTCTAGACGAGGTAGGTGAAATGGATTTACGGATGCAAGCAAAGTTGCTTCGCGTTTTACAAGAGCGTGTGATACGCCGAGTGGGCGGAACAGCTGATCTTTCTGTTAAACCGCATATTATAGCTGCAACTAATCGGGATCTTGCAAAAGCTGTATCTGAAAAAATTTTTCGTGAAGACCTTTATTATCGATTGAATACTATTCCTATTTCAGTTGCGCCCCTTCGGAGTCGTCCAGAAGATGTAGAAGAACTTGCAAGTTATTTTTTAAAAAAATTATCTGTTGGACGAGTTAAAAGATTTTCAAATTTTTCAACAAGTGCATTGAAAGCACTAAAAAACTACCGTTGGCCTGGTAATGTACGGGAGTTAAGAAGTGTCGTTGAAAGAGCACTTGTATTAGAAAAAGGTCCTATGCTTGAACTTTCACATCTACGACAAGAACATTTAAGAGTTGTTTCAAACTTTGCAGGAGAGGCTGCTACAAATATTACAGGAGAAAAAATTGGAGAAAACATGAATGCTGCATTACAAACAGATAGCATAAGCTCAAATGGAAATTCTGGAGTAGTATTAAATTTTCCAAAAATTACAGAAAAAGGTTTTGCTGTATTAAGAAAAGAAATTGATGAGCAGTTTGTACGTCAAGTGCTTGTGCAGTCCTTAACTCAGGAGCACGGAAATGTTTCTGCTGTTGCACGTGGCTTAAGATTAGATCGTGCAAATCTTTTGCGGATGCTAAAAAGGTTTCAGATAGAACCTGAACTGTTTAGGATGAAGCAGGCAAGTTAAAAACTTTTTTAGAATTTTCTACTGTTGCTTGTGAAAGTGTTTCTAAAGAAATCCCCCGAATTTCTGAAAGCATTTTTGCAACTTCAATCATATATGCAGATTGATTGGGCTTTCCTCGGTAAGGAACCGGAGCAAGATAAGGGGCATCTGTTTCAATAAGAATTCTGTTTAAGGGAGTTTGTTTTGCAATTTCACGAAGCGCTTCAGTTTTCTTAAAAGTAAGTATTCCAGAAAAAGAAATATAAAAACCAAGATCTAAACATGCATTTGCAAAATTTTTAGTTCCTGAAAAACAGTGAATAACACCCGGTGCATCTTTAAGTGAACACTTCTGAATATAATGATTTTTCAAATGCTCTAAAAGCGCCTCTTCTGCATCTCTAGAGTGGATGACAATTGGTTTTTTCCACTCTGCAGCCCAATGAAGTTGTGCGATGAGAGCTTCTTGCTGAATCTCTGGGGTAGAGTGGTTGTAGTGATAGTCTAAACCAATTTCACCAACTGCAACACATTTGGGATCCGTTTGAAGTTTTTGAATGAGTTGCTTAATTTCAGCATTTAGAAATTTTGCTTCATGGGGATGGATTCCCACAGTAAAAAAAACATTTTCATATTTTTGAGAAAACTCAAAAGCTTTTTGAAGTGAGGCTGGCTCTGCACTAATCGTGATGAGGGTGCTTACCCCATTTGATTTAGCATTTTGAATATATTCCTCAGTAGTAAACGGATAGGGGTGATCCAAATGCAGGTGTGTGTCAATCCACTGTAACATAACTAAAGCTTTCCTAATTCTTTAAGTATGAGACGTAACCTTTTTTCATCAATTGCACCTTCTACTTTTTTTCCATTAAAGAAAAAAGTAGGTGTAGATCGTAAATTTGCTTTTTGGCCCTGCAAGATATCGTTTTGAAGTTCTTGTTCAATTTGTGGAGATTTTAAACATAGTTCCCACTTTTCTAAATCTATCCCACTATCTTTTGCCCAGATTTTTACAGATTCTAATGAAAGAATCTTTTGGTTTTCAAAAAGTTTTTCATAAAGCTCCATAAATTTTCCTTGCTTGTTTGCACAAAGACCAGCCTTAGCTGCAAAGCAAGCATGAGGATGCATCCGGTAAGGCATGTTAGGATTGCAGTCCGAGTCCAAGGGATAATTTTTAAACACGACTTGGATTTTATCTTGGTAAAGTTTTGTGAGTCTGTGCATATGCTTAGCTGCTAATCCACAAGCTGGACATTGAAAGTCAGCAAATTCTAAAACTTGTACTAGTGGATTGTATCCCACAAATCCCATGCGTGGAGAAGATCCTAGCTCGAAGCTAATAATTGGTTGAGATCGAAACTCTGATACAAAAGTTTCTTCATCTAATGGCAAGGGTTTTGCTAGTTGCGATGCAAAGAGGTGTGAAAAGCCTAGTAAAATACATCCTGCGATAAGATATCCAATAGCAGAGCTTCTTTTTATATTTTTAAATTCTGAAAAATAACTATTTTTTATGTCCAAGCTTTTCCAGAGTTTATAAGCTAAAAAATAACTAATAAAATTTAAAAGTTGTAGTAGTGAACAAAATATACATATTTTTTGGAGTACAAAACCAGAAACAAATAGTGCGCCCAATGAAGCAAGAGCACCCAAAAAAGAGAAAAAAAATAATAATATTGTAGAAGTCCTAATAAAATAAACATTCAAAAGTCCCATTAGGATTAAGAGTATTGAAAAAACTGAAAATGCCCACTGTAAGGTTGCAATGGGCATTCCAAAAACTTCAGAATACCGTGAAGCATTCACTACATCACAATCTAAAGTAGCATTAATTGCACAAACACTGTGAAAGCTACCTTCACCATTCAAAAGGGTGTAATGGTGGAAAATGAGATAAAGTGAAACTCCAGCGCTTAAGCAGCAAACCACCAGTGCTATCCAAAGAAACTTTTTAGCCGCCCTCACTGTAGAGCACCTGCTTTAAACACAAAGTATTCACCTAAAGCTAAAATGAGTAGTCCTGACACAAGTTTTACTGTTTGGAGCCATTTTCCAGACTTTGGTAGTATTTTCATAGCCCCCGTAAAGGTTCCCAGAACAATTAGGATTGTTCCTAATCCTACAGCAAAAGAAAACATGAGTGTTAACCCAAGTAACAGAGATTTTTGTGTTGCAATGTAGGAAAGAATTGTAGTGAGAACAGGTGTCGTGCAAGGAGCTGCAATAAATCCGCTCGAAAAACCTAAAACAAATGCCCCAAAAAATGTTGTGCTATGTGTCTGATGGTGGTGTTTTGTTTTTTTCTGAAATGAAATTTTTGAGAGTAGGACATTTGGGTCGAATTTAATTACATCCATCATCCATAAACTACAAATAATCATCAAGATTCCAATAAATAAGTACCAGCTTGTTGTGGCAGTAAAAGAGCCAAAAATTTTTCCTGAAAAACTTGCAAATACACCTAAGGCTGCATAGGTGATAGACATTCCAAAGACATAAGCTACACTTAAGCTCAAACCTTGTTTGATTGAGCGCTCAGCAGTTCCTCCAATCAAGCCAATTGTGAGTGGAATCATGGGATAAATGCAAGGAGTAAAACTAGAGAGCACTCCTCCGATATAAGACAAAAAAAGCGCTAAAAAATAACTAGAGAATCCACCGCTTTCTAATGCAGTTTTCAGTTCTGTAAAAACAGTTTCCATTTTTTTCCTATACGAGTTTCTTTTTCTCACTCGTCATTTTTATTTTTCCTTACGTCAGGTCTCGGGGTGGCAGTACTCGTAATTAAAAATATCACAGGACTTTCATGCAAAGAAGTAAGATATTTAGCCAGGAATATTCGTAAGGAGTTCTAACAATTCTTGCCTTGAAAAGGCTTTTAAGCTTAAGGGGGATGCTTCAATGAGGGTTTTTGAAAGCTCTACTTTAGATTCAATAATTCCTGCTATGCGATCTTCAACAGTGCCTGGACTTTGGAATTTAAATACTTGTACGCCACGTGTTTGACCAATTCTGTGGAGTCGATCTGTTGCTTGATTCTCTCTTGCAGGATTCCACCACCGATCATAATGAATGCAAACGCTTGCAGAAGTTAAATCGATACCCAAGCCACCTGCAAGCAAGCTACATAAAAACACTTTACAGTCTGGATTTGTTGCAAACTCATTTAAGGGTTTGCCGCGGTCTATCGTGTCTCCTCTTAATTCTACAAAATGTACACCTTGTGTTTGTAGCCAATGTCCAAAAAGATCGAGCATCCCTAGGTATTGAGTAAAAACCACTATTTTAAGTTCTGATCTCAAGGCTTCTTGAACAATTTCTTCAAATGCTTCCCATTTCCCACTTTCTAATGGATTGATTTTTGTTAAATTTTTAATTTGTCCTGATGTCAGTTCAGGGAGTCGTGGGTGGTCGCAGACTTGCTTGAGTTTTGTTAGTAAAGCAAGAATGCTACTGTAATTAATTTTTTTTCCTTCTTTAATTTCTTCTCTGATTTTTTCTGCTTCTTGGCTTCGAATATAGTCTCCATAAACTCCTTTCTGGAATGGTGTAAAATCACAAAAAACCATTTCTTCTATTTTTTCAGGAAGTTCTTTTAAAACCTGGTCTTTTGTTCGTCTCAGTAAAAACGGTTGAACGAGCCTTTTCAATGTTTCAGCTTGTTCAGCGCTTGGGAGTTCTCTGCCAGTTCCATAAAGTCTTCGAAAGCGTGGTAAAGAGCCTAAATATCCTGGTAACAAAAATTCCATCACAGACCAGAGATCAGCTGCCTGGTTTTCTATTGGGGTACCTGTCATTGCAATTTTAAAGCGACCTTTTAAAATTCTAGATGCACGGCTGCTAATCGTTTGAGCATTTTTGATAGCTTGTGCTTCATCCAGAATAACCACTTCCCATGCCCGTTCCCGCAATATGGTTTCTTTTTGAAGCAGTCCATAAGTAGTCAGGACTAGTGCTGCATCATGTGGAATTTTTCTGTCTTTGCCATGGTACACGTACCATTTAAGTTGTGTGTCATATTTTTTAAGTTTTTGTATCCAAGCGCTAATGACAGAAGGAGGGGCAATAACCATGCTCGGGTTACTCGGTCTTTTTTTGTTGCAATAAAGACTCGTTAATAGCGCAAGAGCTTGGTGGGTTTTACCTAATCCCATTTCATCTGCAAGAAGAGAAGACAAACCTCTATGATAGAGGCTCCAAATCCAAGAAAGACCGTTGCCTTGGTAATCTCGCAATAGGAATCCATAATCAACACTGGGTAGTCCTGGAAGTTTTTTCTTATTAAAATCTTTTAACCACTCATGAAATTCTTTCCAATCCGAATCTACAGTAAAATCTTTTACGCCAAGTTCGAGACTTAATCGAAAAGCAGTAAGTGGATGCAAGGGTCTTTGTTTGTCATCGTCAAGATATGAGTATCCTTCTACAATTTTTGTAAAGGACTCTTCTTCAGAAGCTACAATTCCACTCCGGTTTGCATATCGAGCAAGAAGTGAGAGTTGAGGTTGTAAGCGATACAGCTTTTGATCCACCCAAACCGTACCACATGAAACGCGTCCGAATTGAGCTAATTTAAAAAGTTCATCCGAGTGAAGCTTTAGGTTTTTATTTTGGAAACAATAGGAGAGGATTCTGCCACGATCTGTACGTTTACCAATATTAAAAGAAGCTAAAGTTAGAGGATCTGGGTCCACTTGTAGTCTTAAATTTTCGTGAAACACAACTTGACTGTGTGGAATTGCTGTTAAAAGCGTAGCTAGTTTTTCTAATCCTGCTTGTCCCATGTATGTCAGACGAGAAGCTTCAATGGAGCCTAGTATAGGGATTGAGTCTATTGTAGTTTTTAAAAACAGTCCTTCTGAAGTTTTATATATTTTTTCTAAAATCTGGTTATGGGATCCAGGTTGAATAGCTAAACGGTTTAAACTCACCACTTCGATTGTTTTTGTTTCAGGGTTTTGATAGCGGATAGCAGGCTCTACACTTAAAGCAGTAAATACTTTTTGATCAAACAAAGGACGAACAAATGCAATAGGCTCTGCTGGGACAAAAGTGCGTGGTTTAGTCGGCTCTTCATAGAGACCAGCTCTCAATAAGCTGCCTCGCTCTACAATCCAAATGCACAAGGCTGCAATGTGAGAGCAGTGCATACGCTGTTTTTCTTGCAAGCCGCAAGTACAGCGGGATTGTGATATCATCCCTCGTGAAGTTGAAATAGTAACCTCATGCATTTTGCCGTCTGTGAGTTGTACTTGAGCTGAAATTTGTTCGCCTGTAATTTGTACGTTGAGAACACGCTCTTCCCAAAAGTGAGTTCGACCTGATGTCCAGATGGACGGAGTGAATTGGCGCTTAACTTGTGTATAAAAAAGCATGCGGCTTTAGAGTATAGCAGAAAATCTTGTGTCTTACAATTTATCTTTCCTTATTTACTAATTGCTCTAAGAACAGTGTTTTTAGTCCATATACTTTGCCTAGTTTTACATACGTTTGCATCATCAGACGTGTTTGTGCCCCTACTTTTGTAAAATGGGATTGAATGAGCTCCTCAAATGGAAAAGGAGAAAAACCTGATGCAAATTTTAAAAATATTTTTAAGTAACATGTCCTAAAAATAAAACAACTTAACGGTTTCTTTAACTTTAGTTTTTTCGCTACGATCAAAAGAACTTCTTTAAAAGCGCCATCCACAAGGTTTAGTCGGTCACGATTTTTGCAGAATTTTTTAATAGACCACCCCTCCTGCTCTAAAGCTGAGATGACCACCATAAATACAGCATTTAAAAAAGCAGTTTGTTTAATAACATCTTTATGTGTTTTAGCTGGTAGATGGCCTGCTTTTAAAGCGGATACCACATCGTATGCTCGAGCGCCTGTAAAAAAGCATTGACTCAAAGGAGGAAACCAATAAGCAACGCAAGATTTTCTTTGTATTTTGTCGGACTTGCATCTTTGTAATGCTCGGCTTTCACCTCGACAGAAAGCTCCAGCTACAAATCCTTCGGTTTCATTGGGTAAAGGTGCATCATAACTAGCAAACGCAATCATCCCTGTTACAAGGTTTTCTCTTGGATAATATTTTAAGATAAGATCCTGATCTTCAATCCCAGGCTGCAATGAAACTAAAGTAGCAGATTGAGACACATCCCTAAAATCCTCTAACCAATTTGGAGAAAGCCCTGTGGATGGTATGCAAAGATAGACCTGGTCCCAGTGTGTTTGTTTAACTTCCTCAAAGGTTGTAAGAATTTTAAAACTTCTAAATTCCAAATATTTCTTTTTGTTGATGGAGTATAGAAGAAGTCCTGTTTGTAATTTGTCATTATATTTTTCCTTATATTTTTCTTTAATAAAAAATGAAACTTCTGCCCCACTTAAACTTAAGTGATAACCAAAGACCTGCCCAATTGCACCTGCTCCAACAATGAGAATATTCATAACAGCCCTTAAAAAACACTAACAGTATTTCAAAAAAATCTCTCTTACAATATTTGATGAGCAACTTCGGAGCGAAAGTTTTCAATAATGTAAAATGTATATCAGTATAAAATTATGGGATTTGGTCTTTGGAGAACCTGTAGTAATATTGGATTGACAAATTCGTATTACATCCATTATAATGAAGATATGCGAGCGATTTCTTTAAAAATACCACTAGAACTTGAAACAAGATTGAAAAATTTTACTAAACAAAAAAAACTCTCTGGGGTTATACGTAGTGCTATTGAATTCTATTTAAATCGAGACCATACAAGCTCTAAAAGCTCTTTTTATATGAAAGCAAAGCATCTTTCTGGTTGTATTAAAGGATCCACTAACCTTTCTCATGACAAGTCATTATTAGAAAATTACGGTAAATGAAAAAAAAGATTTTACTAGATACGGGTCCAATTGTTGCTTTTTTAAACTCAAATGACCAGTATCATGAGTGGAGTATTGAACAATTTAAGAACTTAGAGCCCCCTTTTTTAACTTGTGAATCTGTTGTTTCTGAGTCTTGTTTTTTATTGCGAAAATATCCAACAGGACCTAAGGCAATGTTAGAACTCTTATGCAGTGGTTTAATTAAAATTCCATTTGTACTTGAGCAAGAGACTTTATCGATTCAAAAATTTCTAAGCCGCTATTCTAATGTTCCAATTTCACTAGCAGATTCTTGTTTAGTTAGGATGAGTGAAATTTTTAGAAACTCTATTCTTATTACTCTAGATGATGACTTTAAAATTTATAGGCGAAATGGTCGTGAAGCTATTCCAATATTGTTTCCAGATTTTAAGTAATCAGCTGATTTTGTGTAATCTTTGATAAGATTGCCCGCGGCTTTTCCACCACAGCAAAGCTTTGCCAAAAGCAGCTGCAATATCACACCCTCTGTGAAGCTCATATGGGCGTAAAGGAGTTCGCTCAGGAGAGCCTGTGTCTTCAAGCCAGCAGTTCACTGTCGACAGTGCGCTTTCTACTGCAGATTCCATCCCAATTCCAATTTTTCCACTGTGGCAACCTGCTACGTACCAGTTTTTTGCACCTGTGCGGTGAGTGTTAAAAAATCGGTGTAAACCTGTAATGGCAGGCTGCTCAGACAAGTACAAGACATCTGGATAAATATTAGCAAAAGAAACATGTTCTACTAAACTAGGATCTGCGTCAGGATAAACCCTTTGAATATCTTTTATAATTTTTGGAATTCGTTCTTGTGGATGAAAGGCATCCCGAATAATCCCAACGTCTAATAGTGCATCTACCACGTCTCCACCATGGTAATCGAGATCTTCAGCACCAAAATTGTTGAAAACAGATTGGCACCCATTAAAAACATAAGCAGGGTTATGCGTTCCCGTAATTTTTCTGTCTCCATTAGTTACTTGTTTTTTGTAATAGATGCGTGCCACAGAAAGTTGGGTTTGATTCCCGCGTGAAGAAAAACAAGACTGCACATAGGGGTGCTGTCTAAGGGGTGAATCGATAGGGAGCAATTTTGCAATCATATGAGGATACATTGCAGTAATGAGATGCTGACACCCAATACGTGTGTAACCTCTTTTTTCTGGATCTTGCCAGAGCTGTGATCCAACAGGTTTTTGGATTTTCCCTTCACAAATAAAATCTAAAGTGCGATCGAGTCCACAACGAGTACAAAAAGCTCGATCAAGCGCATAGTTTTCAGCTCCACAGTTATCACAAATGTAACGAGTGGAGTTTTGCTCTGAGCTGGATTTTTGTGCCCACACAGCTTCTACAGCAGAGCCTTGGGAGTTGGAGTCTAATCTTCTCACTTCTGTCCAAAACGAAAACTCTACACCCATTGAGCAGAGTCTTTCTACATAACGGTTGATGAAAGCAGCATTATAGTTTTTATTAAAAACATGATAATGGAGTGCGTTTTTAGTCATCATCATGGTTCCAGCAAAAACTGCAGCTAGTCTTGGAGCGCTTGTGTACCAGGGGTGCAGGTTGTATATGCTTGGACCAACCGTTTCTAAAAAATCCCTTGATTCAGCGCCCATACCTAAAAGCAATCCTAAGCTTTCCAGGCTTAAAGTGTTGGGTAAAAGTTTGGGTTCCATTTTTCCTGCTAAAATATCCTTTGCGCAATAGGCAGAAACGATTCCAAGTTTAAAAAGATCCCATTTTTGCTTTAGTGAGAGTTTTAATTTTAAATACATTCCAAGCCCATGCATTGGTGGGGGAAGGTTTCGCGAGGCCCAGTCATCCATTTCTAGTCTATGGCGCTTTTCATTGCTGGTAATAATATCAAATCCTTTGAAGACAGGTGAGATTTCTCCACCTACTTCGTTTACAATTGAGATGAGATTTTGATATTTTTCTCTAAAAATCATGTGCATGGGCATTTGCAGACGTTTTTTAGAACCCAATCGATGGTCTACCCAATCCCCTGTTAAGCCTCCAGCTGTGCCTGAGCGCTCAAGAACTAGAATTCTTAAATTTGGTTTAATTTTTTTTAAGTAATACGCAGAAGTTAGACCTGATAATCCAGCTCCAGCAATGACAAAATCATAGTCTTTGTTGCTATTTTGCATGGTGTATAAAAGTGTAATGCTTCTGGTGAAAAAAATAAAATTATTTTATAGGACTATCGCTATTTTTTGTCAGCCGGGAAGATATTAGATGTGCTCTTAAACCGAGATATTGCATTTAAGTTCTACTGCGACAACCAATCTGCGGCGCTATTGCAGCGTACTCGAAGATTTTTAAGCTCAACATATCGCCCTAGATATGCCTCGCTTAAAAACTTCTGTGCTCGCTTCACTGGCTTGCATCTTGCTTGTCTCGCTACCAACTTAAATGCAATATCTCAGTTAAACATATTGATCTACATCGCATAAGAAATCCCAAATTGGTATTGCTCGTGTTGTTTTAGTATTGTGTCCCACCATGCAATGACTTGAGTTTCTGGAAAGTACAAGTTTGTTTTTATGATTTATATCTAAAATAAGGCCCAGATCTGATAAATTTTTTCCAGATTTTACTTCAATAGCAAATTCTGGTCCTAAAAAATCGATCTCATTTTTATTTTTATCATGATAGTATCCAAATCTAGTGTTTTTTCTTAAGAGCGCTTCAGCAACAACAGATTCGCAAAGAGACGCCGTTAATTGATTTTCGTCTAATCTAAAGCTAGTCCAATTTATTGCAATTCTCTTTATCAACGGATCTCTAAAGTAATATTTTTTATTTTTTCTTAGAAAAAAAGTCCATTTATTCATTTCGATTCGTGCAACTTCAGATAATACAAACGCTGCTTCTGCAAATTCAACATAATCTCTTACAGTGTTGTGAGATTGCATGCTACTTTTTTCGCGAAGGTCATCATATCCTACAGGTAGCATCGAAGTTTTTAATAATGCACTAAATAGTTCTTTCAAGAGTGTATCGCTTCTACTAGCTTTTAAAAAATCTCCTTTTATCCATCTTAAATATGTCTCTTGAGCTGAATCTGTTTTTTTTAAATTAATATACTCTCGAACAGCGTGAGGAAAACCACCCGAAATTAAATAATGTTCAAAAGCATTGCTTGGATTTATTGCACTTAATGCTCTTGAGCAAAACTTAAGAAATTCTTTAAATGACATTGGTAAAAGCTCGTAGTCTACTCCTATTCCCCTGCGCCCAGGTAATAGTTCACTTTGTTTTTTTAGGTCAAATGAGTTTGATCCTGTAATTATGAATTTAATTTGGCGCCCAAGACCTTCGTCGTACCACCCCTTTAAAGCTCTTTGCCATTCATTGATAAATGTAATTTCATCAATTGCAATAAGTTGAATATCTTTTTTTGGATCTAAATAAGGCCTCAAAAGTTCATCTAATTCTTTAAAATTTTCGATCCAGTCGCCTTGAACAAAGATAGACTTTGAGTGATTCAATCTTTCGTTAGATCCGAATGATTTCCAGAAGGACTGAATAATAGATTTTGTTAAAGTAGTTTTTCCAACTTGTCTTGGACCACGAATGATGTAAATTCCACCACTATCTTTTAAATTTATTTTCTTAGTTAATTCAATAAAACCTGGCCATATCCATTTGAATGGAGATTTTTCCAGTTCATTGAGATGTGGATCATTTTTTATCCAAAATTTATAGTCTCCTATACTAAATATTTCCTTTAGTTTCATGCTCTTATCATACTATTTCATTTTCTGTCAGTCAACTGACAGAAAATGATCTTTCTGGAAGGTGGCCTACAACATTTTCCCAAACAGGTTTGCTTTCCATGCAAAGATAAGTATAGGTTTGCGGCAAGTCTTTTTTAATTTTTTGATAAAGGAATTGGAACATTTGAGTACGGATGGTGCGCAAGTAGCGGACTTTGCCATCCTCAGCTAAAACAGAGTCTTTCTCAAAAAGAGTAGTTTGAGGGTATCGTTTATATGCGATTGGCTTTAGTTGTGGTTGGTATCGCAGCCCACCAATGGTCATCCACTGAATTTTTTCTTGTGGCAGCTGCTTAATTATTTCATCCAATGCAGAGGAGTATATTTCTTTCCAGTTTTCACAATAAATCATGGGATCAAAATGAAATGCAACATGAAAGCCAGCTTTTGCTGCTAACACAGCAGCTCTTAGCCTTTCATCAAACCGAGCTGTTTTGTGTTCTTCTCGCTCAATAATTTCTGCAGGGTTGATACTCCATGCAATGACGACATGGTCTTTACGTGGCAAATCTAAAAGGTGTTCTACATTTTTAGATTTTGTTTTAAGTTCAAGCCGCACATTTTCAAATTCTGCCATGGCAAATGCTAGCTTTTTTGAAAACTCAGTTATGGGATCTAAAGCTAAACTATCCGATAACTCTCCTGTACCAATCCGAAAGGGCTGCTTTTTGTCGCCCGCACATCGGGCATTGTCACTTGCGCTTCCTACGCGCGTTCCGGCTGTGCGTCCTTCGGCTGTAAAAGCTCCAGCTAGATTTTGATTGGTTTTACAGAGAGAAACTACTTGCGACAGAATATCTTCTTCATTGACATAGATTGTAGTCATGGGTTGGTTAAGATAAGTTTGTAAATAGCAATAAGAACAATCAAAGGGGCAATTTGAGATCATATTGATTACATGGTATTGGCAACACACCATGTGATTAGTCCCGGGGCAGGCTTTGACAGAGAGTCCCTTTTGTGTAGTGAGATGTAAAATTCTTTTTCCAAGTGCAACAGCTGTGTTGTGAGGTTGAGATTCCTTTAATGCTTGAAAAGCAAGTGTAGGAGCCATTGTATGAGTATCCACAATCTCTGGTTCTTCAAAATGTGGAGGCAAAAGGTTGTATGTTCCTAAGTTTTTTAAAATTCTCCACGTGGCTGGATAATCTAAAATCTCTGAATTAGAAATCGTAATCCGCTGAAAAGGAGAAATACTACTCACTGATGGTATACCTCTAAAAGATCTTTTACTTTTTCTATGACGACTGGATCTACAACCCAGTCCTTAAAAAGCTCAAAATCTCGAACATGTCTTGGGGTATGCGTAATTTTTAATGCATCTTTTTCAAAAGTTGGATCTCCAAAAACAGTTGTGCGGGGAGGAAGTTTTAAAGCTCTTAATTTATCAATTCGAAGTTCAGATAGTTTTGAAAGTTCTGGTTGTGCCATACGGGTTAACGAAGTGCGAAACTCTTCTACATTTTTAAATGTGTTATTTAAAAAAGTTTCAGTAGGTTTAATTCCCAATTTTTTTATGAGTAGATGCAAATTATAGGAGTCTTCTTTTGTTTGTTGAGCACTGAGATCCCATTTTTGAATTACAACCAAAAATTTTTCTCTTATATTCATTGGCCATGTTTCTAAAATTTCAAATATATTGAGATCCCAGCGTTTTCGATAAAGGTGTACACATTCTTGTGTTGATAAAAAAAAGTAGCGAGCTCTTTGTGCTAAAAATCCAAGATGCGGTTCAAGTCTGGTTTGTATTAAAGTTTCCTTCCAGAATGGAGGGAGACCTTTTGTTGTTGGATCAAATAAAAAACGATTTTGCAGAACTTTTAGCGCGACTACCCACTCTACATCAATGGGCTCAAGTGACCTAAAGCTTGTTTTTAAATACAAACCATATGCTGAAATTTCATCTGGGGCTTGCAAGCAAAGTACTGGGATTGTTTCAGGCAAGCTCTCATATAGTACGGTCCCACCAGTTGGATGCCATACCCATAGTTTATTGTCTGGAGCATAATCAGCTGGAACGTTTGCAGCCTGAACATTTACAGAATGTAAACGTGACAGAGAGGAATGTGAATGCGAAAAAATGTTTGATTCAATACCCCAGAGAAAACTATCTCCAGCATCGACATAAGATATGGAGGGTCTTATCCACAACCATTCCTCAGCAGGAAAGTAAATTTCACCTTTACTAACAAATCTTAATTTCACTGCTTATTTCTTTTCAGGCGTTGGTATTTTCTCAGGTGCTTGTGCTGGTGTAGTTGTGGGAGGAGTGCTTTGCGGCACTTGCTGGGATTGTGGAGCCTGGTGAGCTGGATCAAATACGGAACGCTTGTTTCCAGACTTAGTTAAAGTTAAAGCAATAGAGGTCGCCATAAAAACGATTGCTGTACCAGTAGTGAATTTTGTAAAAAAATTCGCACCACCCGAACTTCCAAAAACAGTTTGGCTTCCACCACCACCCATTGTTCCAAGCCCGCCATCTTTTCCTGCTTGTAAGAGAACAACCAAAACCAAAATGACACATGTGAAGACATGAAAAATAATTAAAATTGTTGCCATAGCTTTTGTATACACTAGAGTTTAGAGCGTGTCTAAGAAGTTTTTTCTTAGATGCGTTCTTAGACGGGCTCTTAGCAAAAACCGTTGTTTTTATATGGACGCTGAGGCAACTTATAGACTTGTAACAATTCGTACAAAGGTTTCGGGCTTTAAACTTGCACCCCCTACTAAGACTCCATCAATATTGGGTTGGGCTAGAAGTTCTCTTGCATTGTCAGGTGTTACGCTGCCTCCATAAAGTATAGGAAGCTTTTGAGCAGCTTCCAATCCAAGCTTATCCCAAATAATTTTTCGAATAAACCGATGCGCTGATTCAGCTTGTTCACAAGTGGCAGTTTTACCTGTGCCAATTGCCCAAACGGGCTCATATGCAATACACCAGTGACTTTTTCCAGAAGGAAATTTTTTTAAAATTTCAGCAAAAGCTAGCGTTTGTAGGGTTAGAACTTCTTCTGTTTGATTGCTTTCTCTTTGTTCTAATTTTTCACCAATACAATAAATTACATTCATTTCCAATGATGCTGCTTTACCAAAACGCTTAGAAGCAGTCTGATCCGTTTCATTAAAATATTGGCGTCTTTCAGAGTGTCCGATAAGAGTCCAGTGAATGCCCATAGATAAAAGGTGAGATGCAGAGAGTTCTCCGGTAAATGCACCTCTTTCTTCCCAATGAATGTTTTGTGCTCCAAGTTCTACTTGAGCTTCACGTGCTTGTTTTTGATGTTCTTCAGAAAGAGCATATGCCACAGGAAAAATCACAATGTGCGCACTCAAATTACCAGACAGATGTTTTTTGAATTCTATAAAATAGTTTAATGCTTCCTTTGGATTTAAATTCATTTTCCAATTTCCAGCAAATATTTTTGGTCTCATTTTTTTTCTTTTTGGCTGGAGGATTTGCTTGTTTTTAGGATGTCTATTCCTGGAAGGCTATTGCCTTCTAAAAATTCCAGAGTAGCCCCTCCACCCGTAGACACATGGTCAATATATTGTGTGACATTAACTTTTTGAAGTGCAAGAGCAGTATCTCCACCTCCTACTACTTTAAAGGCTTTTATTGGTGCAAGCGCTTGAGCTAGTGCAAATGTTCCTTTTGAGTATTGCTCTTTTTCAAACATTCCTAAAGGTCCATTCCAAAAAATAGTTTTTGCAGGTGAGAGTTCTTTGCAGAATGCTTCAATAGTTTTTGGACCGATATCGAAGCTATCGATGTCATCCACAGGCAATAAGAGCTTTATTTCTTGTTTTCTAGCCTTCTCTAAAATGTGTTTTGCATGTTCAATGTCTTCTAGTTTTGGTTGTTTTGCTTGTGGAGATAGACTTTCGCCTTTTGCTACTTTAAAGGCATGTGCCATTGCTCCACCAATGAGCATCACATCCACTTTCGTAAAAAGATTTTCAATGGTTTTAATTTTATCTGAAACTTTAGATCCACCGAGAATAGCAATATAGGGATGCTCGGGGTGGTTTAATAATTTTGTTAGAAATTGGAGTTCTTTTTGAATGAGAAAACCATAGCCTTTAACAGGCATAAGTCTTGCTACACCATAGGTAGAGGCATGTTTCCTGTGTGCAGTTCCAAAAGCATCGTTCACATAAATATCTGCTAATTGAGAAAGGGCTTCACAAAATTCAGGATTATTTTGCTCTTCTTCAGGATGAAATCTTAAATTTTCTAGTAAGGTTACAGAGGACGTTTTTAAGTGTCTAATAATCATTACGACACCATCTCCCACACAGTCGTCTGTCAAAAATACATCCTGGTTTAGTAATTGACTGAGGTGATTTGCGATAGGTTCTAGACTAAATTTTGGATCTTTTCCTTGCGGTCTTCCTAAGTGTGATCCTAAAACCAATCTTGCACCTCTTTTTATAACATGTTGGATAGTCAGTAGGGCTTCACGGATGCGTGTGTCGTCGGCTACTTTAATAACACCATTTTCTTCTGTTAGTGGTACATTAAAATCCACCCGTAAAAAAACTCTTTTACCTTCAATTGGAAGCTCTTCAATAGAAGAAATCATATTACGGGTGGCCTCATTAATTCCCCGACAAAGTATTTCCAATAAAACGAGCTAAATCTAGCATTCGGTAACTAAACCCTGTTTCATTGTCATACCAAGATACGACTTTAACTAAATTTCCTTGAGCGACCAGGGTGAGTTCTGTGTCTACTATGCTCGATGAAGTGTTGCCAATAAAGTCACAAGATACTAGTGGCAAATCACTTGTACTTAAAACGCCTTTGAGTTTGCCTTGTGCTGCTTCTCTGAGTTTCGTATTAATTTCTTCTTTTGTGGTTTGTTTTTGTAGCTCGAGTGTGCAGTCTACAAGTGAAACATTTGGAGTGGGCACTCGCACAGCATAGCCGTCCAGTTTTCCTTTTAGATGTGGCAAAACAAGCCCAATAGCTTTTGCAGCTCCAGTAGTGGTTGGTATTTGAGAAAGCGCAGCAGCTCTTGCTCGCCTTAAATCCTTGTGTGGTAAATCTAAGACATTTTGATCATTGGTGTAGGAGTGGATGGTAACCATTAGTCCCCGCTCGACAGAAAAATTTTCATCCAAAACTTTTACAATTGGAGCAAGGCAGTTCGTTGTACACGAAGCATTTGAAATGATGTGATGATTTTGTGGATTGTACATGGCTTCGTTAATTCCAATGCAAAGCGTGAGATCAGCATCTTTGCTAGGTGCAGAAATGATTACTTTTTTAGCTCCTGCCTTAAGATGCAATGCTGCTTTTTCACGGTCCGTAAAAAGTCCTGTACATTCCATTACAATATCTACGTTTAAATTTTTCCAAGGGAGTTGTGTGGGGTCTTTTTCAGCAAAAAGCTGGATTTGTTGTCCACTGACTTCTAAATATTTTTCAGAAACATTACATTTCTCTTGGCATTTCCCGTGGATGGAATCGTACTGAAAAAGATGTGCCATCGTCTTTGGGTCAGTTAGGTCATTGATTGCAACTATTTTTACAGTTTCCTGTGCTAGTGCTGCTCTAAGTACTCTTCTTCCAATGCGTCCAAATCCATTAATTGCAATCCGAGTAACCATCTGGGTTTCCTCCTATGGAAATATCCGGAGCGTTTATCGTGATGTAAACGCGATAAGATCTTCCGGAGCGTTTATCGTGATGTAAACGCGATAAGATCTAATGTACAATGAATTAAAGCTTTTTATGTTCGATTCTACAAGAGTCTTTTTATTAAATTTTGCTTCACTATTTTGGCAAACCTTGCGTGAGCTGAGTCCGTATTTAATTTTAGGACTTTTGTTAGCAGGTTGTCTGCATGTCTTGGTGTCTGCGCGTCTTTTAGGTTTAGCTTTAGGCAAAAAAGGTTGGAAGGGTGCACTGCGTGGAGCACTTCTTGGTGTGCCATTACCTCTTTGCTCATGTAGTGTTGTGCCTTCTGCACTAACTTTAAGGAGGAGAGGTGCTTCTCTTTCTTCTGTTGCATCTTTTAGTATTTCTTCTCCTGAGACAAGTCTTGATGCTTTAGCATTAACGGCTGTGCTTCTGCCTTTTGCTTTTTTAGGGCTTCGTCCTTTAGCTGCATTTTTATTAGCAGTCCTCGTTGGAATTTTTGTAGAACGATTTTCTGTGACTACAAAACAAGAGTTACACAATGATCTTTTACAATTTTCTAGCTTGGAGTTTTCAGATTTTAAAAAAGAAACAAAACTTTGTCATATCTGTGGGATTTTAGCAGACCAAGAGCATACTCATGGCGTGTTAAAGAGTTTAAAAGCTATTTTCCAGTACGCATTTTTAGAGTTTTTTAGTGAAATAGCAGTTTGGCTTTTTTTAGGAATTTTTATTGCAGTTTTATTACAGATTTTTTTACCTTCTGACTTTGCGTCACACCCTTGGTGGGGCAAACACCCACACCTCCAGGTAGTGTTTTTGGTCTTGATTGGGATTCCTTTATATTCCTGTGCAGCTGCGAGCACTCCTCTTGCAGCAGTTTTATTTTTAAAAGGGTTTGCACCTGGAGCTGTTTTAGCTTTTTTATTAACAGGTCCTGCTACAAATTTAGGAACACTTTTTATATTTAGTAAAGAGATCGGAAAAAGAGTGACCCTTCTCTACACTTTTTCCATTTTATTGATCAGTACAGTCATGGGTATTGTAGTTAATTTGCTTTGGCCTTGGTTTGTGAAATTTCCTTTTTTAACTCAAATCACTAAAACTCCAGCAACGCATTGGATATCATACGGGATGCCTGCTTGGCTTGAAACGAGTAGCAGTGTACTTCTTTTGGCCTTAACGGTTTATTCCTTTTTTAAGCTCCATTTTTTTTCTTTCTCTCACCACAAGGAACATGATACTTTTTAGTCTATACTCGACGTCATAAATAATTGCACAAGATTGCGAGAAGATACGCAATTATTTATGACGTCGAGTCTATAACCTGTTTATTTATCACAAGGATGGAGGGGGCTTCTATGAGGGAAGAACTTAAAAAGTGTGTATATTTTTTAGCAATTCTTTTTTACACGTCTGTTTTTGCAAATGATTACATTAACCCATTAATACCTTCTCTCCCACAAGCGGATTATCTTTTAAATTTTACTGAAGAAGGCAAGCCAAAGCGCACATTTACGGAAAGTTTTATTAAAAGATTTGGAGAAAAACTAAACTATGCAATTCCTATGGAAGGACTAGAACCGGAGGAACAAAAAAAATGGCTTTTAGTTTTTGATGAGTTAAAACATGTAGCGGATCGTACTGTTTCTGTTTTATCTGAGCTGCTCTTTATTCCACAAGAAAAAGCTTTGAATTATTCAGAACTTTTTGAGTCTACTGGAGAAGTTCAGGTTTTTGGTGCTTGGTCGATTGCAGTAAGGGGCACAGCAGTTCGTCATGGGTTTGCACATGTTCCGTGTGCTGAGTTTATGTCTGAAATGATCCGTCAAGCTTATAAAAGAGCGGGTTATGATTTTCGTATGGATTTTAATAGCGCACAAGACAATGAGCTGATTTGGCATAAAACTGCTGCCGTTGTAAATTTAACGACCGCACTATTTAAGGGGGGATGGATTCCGTGGGATCCAAGCCAGTATAAGCCCCCCACAGGTGCACCCATGATGCATGCTAGGGCTGCTTATCCAGGACATACTTACATTGCAGCAGGAGAAGATGGGCGGTTTATTGTAGATAATGGTGCACCCCGTGGACGGGATCTGCGTGTGACATCCAATAAAATTATTAAGATGCAATATTTAACTGGAGTATTTTTCTTGCCCCCAGGTATTCTTCCTGAGACTTGGTAGAGGGACAAGTGCTCAGACAAGATAACTGATAAAAAAGCAGATTACATAATGCGTACGAAAATCAAAAAAGATTGGTGGAAAATTTTTTTCAATAAGGATGGTCGGCGATAGCCCATAATCCGAGATATTGCATTTAAGTTGGTAGCGAGACAAGCAAGATGCAATATCTCGGATAATAGCCACACAAATAGGTGGCTAACAGACGTCATGCATAACTTGCCGCATTAATATTAAATTTATTATTTAATATTGATATGTTATTAAGTTATTTTAATCTATGAGATATATTTTAGATGAATTATTTTATAAATCATATATTTTTTATTATTAATTATAGTTACTTATAAAGTTTAGCCGTTCAGCAATGGAGTGACTATAAGATAAGTTATGCAGGAGATGTTGGTGTGTGTTTATTGTTTATGGGACGGGGCAGGTCCATTCCATTGTTGCCGAACGCTTTTCATTAAAGCACTCGGCTTTCACAGCCTCGACGCGAAAATTGTTACTTTTGTAGCGAGACAAGAAGTTGTCCCAAAGTTATTAAAATCACATTTTTTCGACAGTTTCCTTATGTATTCATATTGGAGAATTTGCATCCAAACCACACAAGAAATTTTAATTACAAAAAAGCCGCACCTTTATATCATATAATTTATGAAAAAAACTAACTTTAGCGCTTTGACAACTTCCGGGCCATTAGCTGAGCTTGAGCGGATTCGACCAGAAGTCTTAAAAAATGTTGTGGCAACTACAAAAGATGGGTTCACAAAACCTGATATAAACCTTCTTTTAGAAGAAGCTCTTTACTTTGAGAGATTACGTATTAAACGCAATTTGAAGCCTAGACTCAACAATATCTTTACTTATTTTCGAAATTTAAGAGATCGAAAACTTTGGAAAAAAATTAGGCTAGAGCTTTTAAAGAATCCCAATCAAGAAAAAATGTCTGTACTGTTGCATGATGTACTTTCCCATTACGCAGAAGAAATCGGTGGACATTTTAACCCCAAAGTTTATCGTTTTGCAACCTACACGGTTCCGTTAGGATTTAGCTGGCTTCTCAATGCTGCAAGTGTTCAGCACTATCTCCCATGGAAGATGACAGAGTCTCTCCAATCTAGACTGAAGATATATGGAAACATTTCGCAGCTTCAACGGTTAATTCAAAAAGGCACAGTTTTGCTTGTTCCTACGCATCAGAGCAATATCGACAGTTTAGTCATTGGGTATGTTATTTATCTTATGTCGCTTCCTCCGTTTGCATACGGAGCTGGACTTAATTTATTTTCCAATCCTTTTTTTAGTTACTTTATGGGACACTTGGGGGCCTATACAGTAGACCGGGAAAAAACAAGCATCCTTTACAAAGAAACCCTCAAAAACTACAGCACGCAAATTTTAAAGCAAGGTGTACACTCGATTTTTTTTCCTGGTGGTGGACGGTCTCGAAATGGTGCAATAGAGAGTAAACTAAAGCTTGGTTTGCTTGGCACAGGGCTTCAGGCACAAATTCAAAATCTAAAAGAGAATAAGCCAAATCCAAATATTTATATCGTGCCAATGGTGTTAAGCTACCATTTCGTGCTAGAAGCTTCGTCGCTCATCGAAGACTACCTCATTCAACAAGGTAAACATCGATTTATAGGAACTGCAGGCGAAGAGCCGATTTTTTTTATCAAAGTAATGAACTTTTTTTGGAAACTTTTTTCGAGCAACTCGGATGTGATTGTGCGTGTTGGAAAAGCGCTAGATGTTTTTGGAAATTTTGTTGATGAAGGTGGAAGTTCAATCTCTGAACAGGGATCTCCTATTGAAACAAAAAAACTATTGATGTTAAATGGTGAAATTCAGCCCAACCCCCTCCGTGATCGCGAATATACACAGACCTTAGGGAACAAAATTGTAGAACGTTATTATAAAGAAAACACAGTTTTAAGTTCGCATCTCATTGCATTTGCTCTTTTTTCAACAATACGGAAAAAAAATCCAGATTTAGACTTATTTAAGTTTCTTCGAATTTCATTCATCCAAAGAACAGTTTCTTGGGAAAGTTTTATAAAAGAATTGTATCTTCTTCATGAAAAAGTTTTACGACTTAGCAAAACTGGAAAACTGTGTTTGAGCCCAGAACTTGAGACCCAGAACATAGAAAACTGGGTGGATAATGGTATGGCTCTCTTGGGTTATATGCATGATGCAAAAGTCGTTAAACGAAACCAAGATCATATTTCCACAGAAGATATGAACTTATTATTTTATTATCAAAATAGACTTTCTGGGTATGGCTTATCTGAATTGCCAGAGATCCCTTCTGATCCCTCATAATAGTTAAACATTAACTTTCTGAAGTTCTTCAGGTTTTATTCGATATTCACGTCCTACTTTGGAAGGCTTTAGTTTTCTGACCTTAATCCACCTAAGAAGAGTCCGTTTAGAAACATCTAGATATTTTGCTGCAGCTTCCAAGGTAAACCATGGAGCATCATGATCAGATACATTTAAAAGTTGGATTTCGATCAGCCTGTCGGTTCGATCAAAACCAGCAAAAACATTTTTTGCAATTTCAATATCTTTAGAAATTCTACCTTTTTCAATAATAATTGCCAAGGCATCAACTTCCAGATGGAAATATTGTTTAAACTCTTACTCGAGTAAGCACAAAAAGCTGCACGGTAGTGCATTCAGATATTTGGAATGATGTTTCAGATAGTAATCGTGAGTTTAGCGTAAAATACCAAGTGGCACCTGATACCAAATAGCGGTGGGGCTAGTCAGTAAAGTTTTAGAGTGCTGGTTGCACGCGTGCAATTAGCGCACTGCTTGGCAAACCATTGAATCAAAGTAACATACTGTAATTAAACATAAATAATAAGTATTTACATTTTAATATCAAATGATATTATATATTTATGTTAATGACAGTTTTTACGGATCTCGATAAGTGGGTGGACAATGAAAACCGTGAGCGTGTCGAAGCCGGCATGTTGATGATCGCAAAGTGCGAGATTCGAGTGCTGGGGCAGACTGCGCTTCTCGAAGCTAAACTTGACCTTCATGTTGCGTCCACAATGGATGTCGATGTTTATGCCAACTACGAGTACGCTGTGAAAAAACGTTTCGAAGAACTTTTGAATGCTGCCGGTAAACAGCTCGATCCGGTGGGACATGAGGCCTGGATGCCTAAGGAGACCGAGTATCTTGAGTATTTTATTGGGGACTGGGTCCGTGCGTATTTGGCAAAGCCAGAATATATCATGATCTCAAAGGCCAAGAAGGCGCCCACGAAGAATGATTTATTGATATCTGAATACATTGCGTCTGGAGCTTGCGAACGGTTTTTTGAACTCGCCAAGAAATATCAAATTGATCTTGAGTCCTTCGTGAAGTGAACATTTATGACAAACCAAGAGTTGATTAAAAAAGCACAAAAAAAAATGATTCGCATAAAAAAGCAGAGAAGGGATCTGCGCTATATAAAAACATTGGGCAAGTTGCGACGTGAAGGCCTCTTAGATGTTCGCGATGTTGCAGAATATCGCTGCCATGTTTTTTTGAATGAAGCGCTTTGGGCAGCAAAACTTGAGCCGAGGATCCTTGAGCTATTACCGGCGTTATTGGCAAGACGTCCAAAAGTCTTTGTCTGTCTTGATGTCCCGCAGGAGTTGGAGTTAGTCGTCCGCGAGCTTCGTGTGGGCCGTGCGAAAACTCCCTATCAGGGTATTCCTGCACAAAACTACGAGCGATGGATGGACCTGGTTGGTCACAATAAGCTGCGACCCAAAATAATGAGGTCGTTTCGTCTAAGTACTGCAGCGATAGCAATCCTCGAGACGCTTGCTAAAAACCAGAATACTTCTCAGTCTGCAATCATTCAGCAGGCTTTGAGTGCTTTAGTTCGAGATTAGAAATGGTGCTGAGGTGGTTGCCAGCCTCCTGGATATAAGGCAGACAGTTTTTATTCATGGATTGAGATTGTACTTTCGTAGTTTTATTGCAGCTTGAGACAGGGCTAAGAGCAATTTAATTTGAAGTGCTTTAATATTAAGAAAAGTAGCATCTAGGATCTCTTGTCTTAAATAAGGGTTAGAGATTTTACTAATATTTTTTGAAATTCTATCTCTAAAACTTTCTTGATCATACAGTTTTAAAAGGCCATTATAAAGAGTTTGAGCTTTTTTCTCTAATCCTTTTTTTCCTTCACGTTTGTATTTTTCTAAAAACTTCTTTGTATCTTCAAGGTCTTGTGGTGTTGGACTGCCATGAATCCGTTCACGAATGGGTAGAAATGTATCGTCATGCTCCACATTTTGAGCAAGATCGATTGCGTCTTCTCGCACTTTATTAATAAAATCCCCATCATCTGAGGATCTAAAAAACTTTGTCATCAAACGTTTTAACAAGTATTTTGAATCAGAGTTTGCGCATCTCTTTAAAAATAGGAGGTAAAAAAATGCCTAATTGGTGGAATTTTGATTTGCAGAAGAGTTACTCATCGTGTGTCAATTAGAGTTAAAGTCCAGCGTTCCAACGTTGGTCTTGGCCTTTTAAGAGCGAATTGCCAAAGGTGTAGGATAAGGATAGGCCTGTGTAAATATTCAAGGGCTTGAAATTTCCTCCAGTAATGTATTGTTCTAAAGCGCTGTCACTGGTTTCCTCAGCTAGAGGGGCATTAATATATTTCTTTTGGTAGGACAAACTCCCGTACAGAGAGATAAGAATATTGTTTGTCACTCTCCAAGTGATGCTGCCAGAAGCTCCTCCAGCTAAATAAGAAAGGTCTCTCATTAAAGAATCTCCAAATAGTGTGGTAGAAACCGTAAATTTTTCAAAATTCCAGGCAAAATATGCTTCTACACTGTGCTTTAAAAACAAGCTTTGTTCTTGATCTAAGATGTTTGGTTTTTCATAGTCTTGATAATGTTCACTGACTGTGTAACGAATGGCTACAACTTTTTCTTGCGTTGTTTTAAAGGGGACAAGATTCCATTCTAATCCTACCGCACCGATAACTGTATTATCGAGGTTTTGTTTAGGTGCGTGTGCATATCCTAATATTGTAGCCACACTCCATTTTTCTTTAAACGAATAAGAGACAATGGACCTGCCACCATAATTAAAAGTTTCAGCTGTGATGGTTTCACCTGCATAGTCTAACTTTATTTTTTGGTAATCTGCGCTGGTGTTTGCTTGAATCCTCCATGTGGGATCTGAATAATTTGCGCTAAATCTAGCATTCAAATAATTAGATGTGTTGTTGCCTTTACTATAGTTGCCAGAGATAGAAGGGGACGCAAACCAGTTTGTGTCGCTGTCGTCATCGCGGGGCTTTTCTTGTGTTTGGTCGTTTGGGTCCGTAAAGCTTAGCGTAAGAGTTTTATTTGCTGTTGTACCAGGTTTTAATAAGGCTAGGTAAGGAGAGAGCCCCTTTTGTAGATCAGAAATGAGTCGTATGGTTGTTGTTTCTGTTGTGACAGTATCTGGCACACGGTCTAAAATCGTAAATGTAGGTAAACTGCCAGTGCCTTCAAAATCTAGTGAATATTGAGTTCCTTTTTGAATGGGAGTGTGTCGCACATGGATCACTAAGCTTGCTTTTTCAATGGAAACTTGGCTTGTGAAGGTTGCGCTAGAAAAAAAAGCTTTTCGCAGAGTTTCGCAGTCCACTGAAGATTGGGGCAAAAAACAATCCCAGTTGATAGGAAAAGTAGCATGGCTTGTTGACACAGAAAAAGGAAGAGTGCTTAGAAAAACTGCAACAATAATCCCAAAATAGATTGAAGGTTTTTTTTGGTAAATAATGCTCATTTAAAAAGCCTTTATTTTGGATCTTTGAAACGCTTACAGCTATAATTCATGCTCTTATTCCCAAAAATTAAAATGCCTTTTGTAACGCTTCCTACTTTTGTGTTTTTAGCAATTAAAGTTGTTTTTTCTGGATAATTAATAAGGTTTTTGATCTCAAAGCTATCGCCATCTTTTGAGCTACTTAGAGTGATTTGTGCAGGCATGGCCAGTTTATCATGACTCACCCAATTTTTATCAGTATCAGAGATTTCTGCTTGTTCCCAAGTTAGTATTCCTTTCATTGGAATGCTCGCACCAGCACTCGACGGAATGCTCGCGTCAGCGCTCGACGTTGTTTTTTTCTCAGACCAGTCGTTAAAAGAAACAAACACTTCAATTTTACAAATATCATTGGTGTCGCACTTCGATACTTGTTTGCACATGAGGATTCTTACAAATGGAAGTTCATCTTCATTAGTTTCTTGAGCAAAGATGTTGTTAGAATGGATGGTAGTGAAGCCTAATAGTAAGAACAGAATTGATAAGTTTCGAATGAGCATGGGATGTCCTCCAAGAAATGAATGATTAATAATGCACAGCATTTAGCATGGTGTATGATTTTTGTAAACTACCCCAAGGCTTTTTAGATAAAGATAATGGGACTGTGTATGTGTATGGACCCGACCTGTAAGGCAAGAGTTTTTTGAATATGAGGCAAAATAAAAATATAGAGTAATCTTTTATTGCATGAGCGACCTGCAAATTCTCAGTTTAAAGGCACCCAATTAGATTTGTAAAATCCCATCCACCAGTAAACTCCGATCTATCTTTTGATTAAATAATCCCGCCTTAAACGGATTTTGTGCAATATACAAAAGCACTCCTCTTAAATCCTTTCCAAAATGTACAATTCTTGTCCACACTCGCTGTTTCCAAAAAGTTTTAAATTGTTTATAAATTCCCTTTCTTACAAAGACTTTTTGATTTGTGTTGATTCTGCGCAAAAGTTTCTTTCCAATTACTCCTGCCACAACTCTCATAAAATTAAAAAATACTATTCTTGATGAAACTTTCACACACAGATGAATATGATCTGGCTGTATGGCAATGTTTTTTATCTTAATCCCCCAGTGAATTTGCTCTTTTTTAATTATAGTTTTAATGAATTCATGGTTTTGTCTTAAGACAGGAAATCTAGCTTTCATCACAATGTGCATAAATTGTTTTGTACTGACAACTCTAGCCACTTTTCTTTTTTGATAAATTTTGTTTTGGAAAAGTGTGAGTTGCTTTGGTTTCATATGTTATGAGAGAAATACCAAGCAAGAAGCAAGCCGACCTAAAATCCATTCATTTTTAAAAACCCCATAAAATGGCTTTCAATGAAGAAAAAATAGATTTTAAAGTAAAATTTCAAAAACTAATTTTATAAAGCTGGGGCGGTGGTGTGTGGAACGATTATAGGCGCATTAAAATCCACATCTCAAAAAATAAAAAATATTTTTAAAAATAAATAAAACTAAAACATTTCATGCATGTAAAAGATATAAACTCAAGTAACAAAACTTGTCTCTTCGTTAATTGACTCAACGGACTTTAAAAACAAGCTCTAGTTAACAAAGATAAGAGCGTATACGAAACTTCTGAACAGTCAGCTCCCTCATCAAATCTTGATTAATTTTTATTTAATGGATTGCGAAAAAAATAAAAGAAATTAAAGTTTAATTGAGCTTATAAAGCTCCACCATGGTAATAAATAAAAATAGCTGGATAAAAATTTATGGCAAAGAAAATCCCACCGAAAATTGCTCACAAAGCCCATATAAATAAAAAAATACATCCATGGAGAATGTGTCCTCTAGGAAAGTATTGGGTTACGACACATCCCCTTCGCGTTAAAGCTAGTAAAAAAAATCCTGATGGCATAACCACGCGGCATGGGCATTGTCGTACAAACCCATCAAGAAAAGATCAGCTGTATCCTGATGAAATACATGAAATGGCTAATAGCCACTTTGGACGATTAAAAAAACTCCCAACACCAGACAAATTGGGTAGCTCTTTTGGAAATCATTATGACAAAATTATTGCTGGATGGACAAAGTATTGGAATGATGTCTTAAATCCTCAAGAACTATTAGATCCAAATCTAGTTAAAGCTTTGATCAGTACAGAATCTGATTTTTCACCAAAAAGGAAAGTTTTGGCATCAAAGAGAAACTGGGCTCGAGGTCTTATGCAAGTCACAGATGAGACAATCAAAATCCTCAAAGACGAAACAGGTGAGCTTAAGAATTTTTTAATAAACCTTGACGAAAATAAAGCCTATGACCCGAATCTGAATATTTGTGCTGGAATTCGCTGGCTTTTTCATAAGAAAAAACTTCTCGAGTACAAACTAAAACGAAGTGTGACATGGGAAGAGGCTGCTATGGAGTACAAATCATACACTGAGAAAATCAAAAGAGGTGAAAAGAGTGCTATCAAGCAAAGAGACAAGTTTTTAGAAAGATACAGGAGGCTTAAACAATGAAAGTAGTTTTTATTACAGCAAAGACCTTCTTGAATCCTGTATTTATAATTATACCTCTGCTGATGTTATTAACCACAACGGCTATCAGTGACTTTGAATGTTATACAGATGTCGCTCCACCTGCTCATGAAAACGAGTATTCTGACTTGTGCCGAGAAAGTCCTGCTATTGAGGAAGAAAAAACTCATGGAAATTACAAAGCCACAATATCGCGAGCTGGTGATGGGGATTGCCATTTCATTCAAATCAAAAAAGACGGTGTTTTGCTTTACCATAATGAGGAAATCGGTGGGCACTTCTATTTTGGTGCTGATTTAGAGCAAAAAACAGATCCATTCCTGCAAATAACTGGCGCAAGTAACCTCAATTTCGTATTCTCAAAATGGACAGGAGGAGCACACTGTTGTTTTTCACTTTATATTTTTGAGCTAAGCAACGAATTTAAGGAGATTGCAAACATTGATGGTGGAAACTTTCTACCCTCTTTTGAAGACATTAACCATGACGAGATTCCAGAAATCAAAATTTGGGATGACTTTTTAGCCTATCAATTTTCTTGTTTTGCCGATTCCGCAATAGGGTACGTTGTATTGAAGTATACAGGTGACGGCTATAAAGTTGCTGGTGAATATATGCATAGGCCCGCTCCTGATTTAAATTTGTTGGTCTCAAAAATTGAGTCCTGGCAAAAGTTACTTCAAAAACGCAAAGACTTAGAGAACATGCCTCGATCTTTTATGCAAACCATTACTAACCTGGTTTTTACAGGTAATAAAGAAACTGCACTTGAGCTTGTTGAACGCACTTGGCCGTCGGACTTTCCCGAAAAAGAAGAATTTTTAAAGTTGTATGACGATGCTTTAAATGAATCAAAGTTTTATCAGGAATTTGAAAGACAACTTTAACCCCTCCCCCAGAAAGCATGCCGATCTAAAATCCATTTATTTTTAAAAACCCCATAAGGCAGGGGCGGTGGTATGTGGATCGATTGCGAATGAATTAAAATCCACATCTCAAAAAATAAAAAATATTTTTAAAAAATAAATAAAACTAAAACATTTCATGGATGTAAAAAATACAAGCTAAAGGGACTGTCGAAAAAGTGCGATTTTAATAACTTTGTGACTTTGTTGAAATCCTCTAAAAAAGACGGAAAATGCTTAAAAAATTTTAAAATTATCTAATGATTTCAATACTAATTATGTAGATTTTGTAAAAAATTACTAGGATTTCAACAAACTGCTTTCAATTAAATTTTAGACCTTTTTCTACAGTCCCCTAAAGTAAAAAAGTAGTAATCCTGCAGGAGTTGCAATGTTTATAAATGTAAAAAGCTAACGGTAAAGCTGGCTATGGGTGTTGATTGTAATAAAGATCGCAAGATCATTAGGGTTCTTGTTTATAGATAGCCCTTATATCTCCTGTCACATTAAGACAGATCCAGCCAGGGTTTTGATCCAACCAGAGCTTCTAATTCTGCAATTTCTTTTGGGGCTTGTGTCGTTAAGACTTCGTTCCCGTCCAAAGTAACGAGCACGTCATCTTCTATACGCACCCCAAGGCTTAAATATTTTTGAGGAGCGCTGGGGTCATTTGCAAGCACATAAAACCCAGGCTCAATCGTCACAATCATGCCTGGCTCTAGCTTTCGGGGTTCACCTTTTACTTGGTAAAGTCCTGCGTCATGCACGTCGAGTCCTAAGTAGTGACCTGTTCCATGTGGATAATATTTTTTGTAAGCTAACGTTTCAATGAGTTGCTCTATAGAGCCTGCTAGAAATCCTAAAGTTACCATTGCTTGAGTTAAAGATTTTATTGCAAACTGGTGGATGGAGGCAAAAGTGACACCTGGTTTTACCAGCCGGATGCATTCTTTTTGCACTTGTAAGACAATGTCATAAATTTCTTTTTGAGAAACCGTCATCTTGCCTTGAACTGGAAAAGTGCGTGTAATGTCTGCACTGTAATAGTCATATTCTGCACCTGCATCAATGAGTACCAGATCGCTTTCTACAATTTTTCGGTTGTTTTCAACGTGATGTAAAATCGTAGCATTGGGTCCGCTTCCCACAATAGAGGGATACCCATGCCGTCTGCATCCTGCATTTTGAAAAATAAATTCTAGTAAGGCTTCAAGCTGATACTCATACAGTCCTGGCCTTACTCTAGCCATGGCTTCGCAGTGAGCTTTCCCGCTTACTTGTGTAGCATAGCGAATGCGGTCGAGTTCTTCTGGGGATTTAAAGAGGCGCATTTCACCAAGAATTTCATGAGTGTCTAAGATCGGCATTTGACTGCGGCCCGTGCGTCCTAAGCTTTGTCTGTGAAGCTCAAACAATCGAATGATCTTATTATCTAAGTATTCTCCCTCATGCTTGTTTAATGTTTTGTGAAAACTGTAAAAAACACAGTCTGCACCAGACAAGAGTTCAAAGATTTTTTTTTCAAAATCATCTAAGGGGTAAGCTCGGTCCGCGCCAATCTTTGAAACAGCACCTTCTACACCCTGTAAGTAGCCTGTCCAAATTTCCTTTTCAAAATTGCGAGGTCTTACAAAAAGTACAAATTCTTTTTTGCCCTTGATGTTTCTAAATACAGCAATGGCGTCTGGCTCATCGAAGCCAGTTAAGTAAAAAAAGTTTGAATCTTGGCGGAATTTAAAATTCACATCATTATTGCGGATAAGCTCAGGGTGTGCAGGAATAATAGCTACAGCATTTTCATGGTTTTTTGTAAGCTGAGACATGAAATGTTGTCTTCTTGCTGTAAAAGAGATAGGTCGCATGCGTGATCTCCTAAAAGGGAATTTGCGGAGTGCCTACCCGAAGCTTGCAGGGTGATAAAGCATCTATCTGCAACAGTCTGCAACAGTCCCCTAAAAATGCCAAAGCCAGCCAAGCAATGTTTGCACATCCCTTGGGTATGCTCCATTGATTGTAGGTGCAAAGTTTTTTATGCCTACATTGTATCTTACTTCAAATTCGAAAACAGCGCTTGTAAAATCTACAGTTAACCCGAACTGAAACAACCAGCCAATATAGGTATTTCGGTAAGGGAGGGGCCCAGAAAAAATAAAATCAGGTTCAATTCCACTACCCAGTTCAAGATCAGTTGTTGTTTCTAGGGGGATAGCAAATTTAAGCAAAACAGGGAAGGCTCCACCATACATCGATTCGGTTGTATTAATTCCTCCACGTGTGAGCCAAAAAAAATCCACTTCAAATCGAGGAATTTCATAAACCCATTGTATGGAAGGTCCTACCAATCCTCTTATTTTAGGTTCTGCTTCGATCTCTCCTCGATCAGTTCTTAGAAAAGTGTAGGTTGTAAGCTGCGGGCCACCTTTAAGACCTATTAATAAAGTTTTTTCATCAAACCAGTCTTCATGCTGGTGGTGGGCTTGGAGGTCTGCAAAGCTATTCGTGACAGAAAAGAACATCCAAAAGTAAAAAGCCGGAGCTTTTACGGCTAGAGCATTTACGGGATGTAAATGCGACAAGGTCCAATGTAAAAGCGACAAAATACCCTGAGCTTTTACCTGATGTAAAAGCGACAAAATATAATGTCTCATAATCGAGTTGCAGCCCTTAGATGTTCGATTTGCTCTGACCGTATTGGTCCTTCTTTTGTGAGCAGTCCTGTTACTTTAATATGAGCGCCTCCACCTATATCGATTTTTATTTTTTCATTTGTGATATTTGCTATAAATTCAACAGACCCTTTTAAAACCCGAAATCCAAGTTGTCTGTTTTCTTCAAGTAAAAAAAGATCTGTTTGTGGAGCACATTTAAAAACCCCATACGATGTTTTAATATAAAATAAACTTTGTGGGGAAGCTTCAGGAAGTTGTAGCTGAATAATCCCATGATGAAACACCAAATTGAAATCGTGATTACCTGATTTGATACGGAAGTAATCTACTTGTACGGAGGTGTACTCTCCAATTTCTAAAAACACGTCACTATGGAGTAAAAGATGGATTTTACTTTTTTTAGTCACTAAGGTGTCTTTTTCAAAGACATGAAGTCCTAAGGCCGCTGGTTTTTGTTCTGGGCTGTTAAATCGGATTACAAAAGAAGGCCCTGCCATTTTTTTTATCTTTCCAATGAATCGTACATTATAATTAGTCGCACTCACATCACGTGAATGCTCCAGTTGTGTTGGCGCTGCAAAGGAGTTTTTACATGATGTAAAAATGATAAAATATAAAAAAGAAGAACTTGGAATACTTAGTAAAAGGATGTAAACCAGCAAGTAAACTATGGTCTTCATACTGTATAGAGTATTCTACGTTTTAAGAAATTAAAATGCCAACCTCGAGTACTCGCTATATTCCTAGCTGTGATGTGTTTTGGGTCGGGAGTTATCCTTTCAAAAATCCTGTAAGTGTATGTAGAAAGATTATTAAAAATCAGCACCTTCTTTTACATTGGCCTCAACTTCCCAAATGTTCTCCTCGTGAACGGTTGATTGCTCAGACACGTGCAGCTCTCAAAACAAAAGATAGGCATTTTCCAAAAGGATATGCTTCGGGATGGAATGCGCTTTGGAGGTTGTTAAAGAAAAGCAAAAATACCCACTTTCAGCATTTTAAAACACAAATGGCAGGACCTATTACACTTTTTGGAAAATTGAACATAAAACTTTCTAAAAAAAATTCTCAAAGGAAACTTCTCCGCTTTGTTAGTTTGTGGCTCGAGCACGCTTTTTGGCAGATTCATCAAATTCAACAAAAGGATTTTACACCCATACTCATGCTAGACGAGCCGCACTTGCCTTCCTATATGGGACAAACAGGTTCACAGCAAAGTCGAAAAACCTTGCGTTTGCTCCGTTCTATTATTTTAAGGCTACAAAAAAAAGGGGCATTAGTAGGAGTCCATTGCTGCAACCGTATTTCTCCTGCAAATCTGATTAGTCTGAATCCAGACATGATTCATTTTAATGTATATCATTTTCCATCACAGCTTAAAAACTCTAAGCAATCCATACAGGCTTACTTAAAAAATGGTGGAATTATTGCATGGGGGGTAATCCCAACATTAGAAACATTAGATTCTACAAATAAAATAAAGATTGAAAAACTTTTGATGGAGTCCTTGGAATACATTGAGGGACAAGGAATGTCTTTGCGTCATATATTAAATCAAAGTATGGTAGCTCCAACATGTGGGACTGGCTTGTTGACAGTAGAAGAAAGTAATTCCATCCTAGATTTTGCAACTCAACTTTCAGTACAGCTTAAATCAAGGTATAAGTTAGAGGATTAAATTAGAAGATAAAACCGGAGCGTAAGCAGAATGTTGGAGCAACAAAATATATTCCAAGCATTAAAACATCGCATTCTTGTTTTAGATGGAGCCATGGGCACGGCTATTCAAAACAAAGATTTAAATGCAGAACATTTTGGAGGACTAGACTTTGAGGGATGCAATGAGCATCTCGTTTTAACTTTTCCCAAAGCCATAGAAGAAATTCATGGGTCTTACTTAAAAGCAGGATGCGATATTATTGAAACCAATACTTTTGGAGGCACTCCTCTTGTATTAGATGAGTACGGCTTGAGTGAAAAAGCTTTTGAGATAAATTATACCGCAGCTGCTCTTGCACGCAAATGTGCACAACAATATTCCACTCTTGAAAAACCTCGCTTTGTTGCTGGATCTATTGGTCCTACTACAAAAGCAATTACGGTTACTGGGGGTATAACTTTTGAAAAACTTCAAGAACATTTCTATATTCAAGCAAAAGCTCTTTATGAAGGTGGAGTGGACTATCTTTTATTGGAAACTTGCCAAGATACACGCAATGTAAAAGCAGCCCTTTTAGCTTTTGAAAAACTTTTCCTAGAAAAAAAATCCCGCATTCCTGTTGCAGTTTCAGGCACCATTGAACCGATGGGGACGATGCTTGCTGGGCAGTCGATTGAGGCACTAATGGCTTCTTTGGCGCACTGTGAGCTTTTATATCTAGGGCTCAATTGTGCAACAGGACCTGAGTTTATGACAGACCACATTCGTTCTCTTTCTAAGCTTTCTCCATTTGCTGTAGCTTGTGTTCCAAATGCAGGTCTGCCTGACGAGAATGGATGCTATTTAGAAACTCCTGAAATGGTTTCAAATGTCCTGTCGCGTTTTGTAACTCAAAACTGGGTGAATCTTGTTGGGGGCTGTTGTGGCACAACACCAGCTCATATTGAGGCATTAGTCAAACTTGTCCAGAACCAAAAACCACGTAAAAGCCTACTACCTTTGAATTCCTTTTTATCTGGAGTGGATTATTTGGAGGTTACTGAAGACATCCGTCCTGTGATTGTAGGTGAGCGAACCAATGTGATTGGAAGCAAGAAATTTAAAACTCTTATCTGTGAAGAAAAATTTGAAGAAGCTTCAGAAGTGGCTCGTGCTCAAATCAAGGGAGGCGCACAGGTTATTGATATTTGCCTTGCTAATCCAGATCGAAATGAACATCAAGACATGCAGCGCTTTTTAGAGTTTGCAATTAAAAAAATCCGTGCGCCACTCATGATTGATTCAACCGATGAAAAAGTGATCGCACTTGCATTAACGTATTGCCAAGGAAAAGCTATTATTAATTCTATTAATTTAGAGGATGGGGAAGAGCGTTTTGAAAAAGTTGTTCCACTAGCAAAACAATATGGAGCTGCTCTAGTTGTTGGCATGATCGATGACGATCCCGTGCAAGGAATGGCCATCACAAGTCAAAGAAAATATGCTGTTGCTGACAGGTCCTATAAACTTTTAACTCAAAAATATGGTGTTTTACCTCAAGATATTTATTGGGATCCCTTGGTTTTCCCCTGTGCTACAGGGGATGCGCAATATGTTGGATCTGCTGTCCAAACCATTGAGGGTGTGCAGTTATTAAAACAGAAATTCCCTGGCACTAAAACTATTTTAGGGATTTCAAATGTAAGCTTTGGTTTGCCTCAAACTGGAAGAGAAGTTTTAAACTCTGTTTTTTTATATTACTGCGTTCAAGCAGGGTTAGATCTTGCGATCGTCAATGCTGAAAAGTTAGAGCGCTATGCTAGTATTTCCGAGGAAGAAAAAAAACTTGCAGAAGATTTGCTCTATAACCGTGGTGCTGATCCTATTGCTGCATTTGCAGCTCATTTTAGAGGCAAAAAAACTATAAAGCAGTCTTTAAAAGAGAAGCTTCCGCTTTTTGAACGGCTACCACATTATATTGTTGAGGGGTCTAAAGATGGATTGGTTGAGGATCTGGATGAAGCTTTAAAAACCATGCAGCCACTCGATATTATTAATGGTCCATTGATGAAAGGGATGGATGAGGTGGGGAAGCTTTTTAATGCCAATCAACTAATTGTTGCTGAAGTGTTACAGTCAGCAGAGGCTATGAAAGCTGCAGTGTCGCATCTAGAGCCTTTTATGGAAAAATCACAAGCTACATCTCGCGGAAAAGTAATTTTAGCTACGGTGAAAGGGGATGTGCATGATATCGGAAAAAATCTTGTGGAAATTATCCTTGCGAATAATGGATTTCAAATCATTAATCTTGGGATTAAGGTTTTGCCAGAGCGTTTGATCCAAGCCATTCGTGAACACAACCCAGATATTGTGGGTTTGTCAGGCTTGCTTGTAAAATCTGCGCAACAGATGGCTGTGACTGCTTCGGATTTTACCAAAGCTGGAATCACCACTCCAATGCTTGTAGGTGGAGCAGCTTTGAGTTCAAATTTTGTGGATAAGCAAATTTCTTCTGTTTATGCAGGGACGGTTGCATATGCTTCAGATGCCATGCATGGTTTAGAACTTGCTAAAACAGTGGTCGATCCCGTGCGCTTTGAAAGTTTAAAACAAGAGCTTACAGAAAAAAGAGCAAAACTTGCTTCCACACAAACTTCCACTCAAGATATTCAATCACCTATTTCCCAAACTCGCTCTTCAAAAATTACAGTATTAGATCAAGTTCCCACTCCTTCTGATTTTGAGAGACATGTACTTCGAAATACCCCCATAGAGCAAATCTGGAAGTATATCAATCCTCTGATGCTTTATGGCAGACACTTAGGGGTTAAGGGTGGTATCGTTCGTCAACTCGAAAAAGCAGCTACTGATCCAAAGCTTAAAAAAGAATTAGAAGATACGGAACCCAGATCTCTTGCGATTTGGGAAGCAGTTCAAAATGTAAAATTGGAATTTAAAGGCACAGAAATAATGCAACCTAGTGCTGTATTTCAATTTTTCAAGGCTAATAGTCAAGGGAACAAGGTTTTGATTTTCAAAAACCAAACGAATAATGGACATGACTTTAGTAAAGCCTTTCAAACTTATGAGTTTCCTAGGCAAAGACACCCAAATGATTTGTGTTTAGCCGATTATCTTTATGGCTTGTCGCATTTACCTCACGTAAATGCTCCGGATGGCTTGTCGCATTTGCCTCACGTAAATGCTCCGGTACCAAAAGATCAAAAAGACTCTCTTGCATTTTTTATAGTCAGTGTTGGAAAAGGTGTCCGCGAGCTTGCTGAATTTTTTAAAAATAAGGGGGATTATTTAAAATCTCAAATTTTACAGTGCTTAGCTCTTGAAAGTGCAGAAGCATATGCAGAGTATCTTCACGCGCAAATTAGAAAAGCTTGGGGATTCCCAGATCCTCCCGAAATGACAATGATGGAGCGCTTTCAAGCTAAGTATAGAGGGAAACGCTATTCTTTTGGTTATCCTGCATGTCCAAAGCTAGATGACCAAACGCTACTTTTTGAGTTGTTAAAGCCAGAAGAAATTGGGATCCAGCTTACCGATGGTTTTATGATGGATCCTGAAGCAAGTGTCTCTGCACTTGTATTCCACCATCCACAAGCGACTTATTTTTCAGTAGGTCATACAGGAGATCCCAATGAAGCCAATCGATAATTTAGCAATGGGCACTTTAACAACTGGCATTGGGAGTCTTCCTCATCACAATGTGGATGCAGCCTTGGAGTTTTCATTCAAGCACGATATCCCATATTTGCCTCAAATTCCTATTCGAAATGCTTGGGAATATATGATCCCACAAGCTTTAGAGGGTTTGCCTGGTCTTTTAGTAGAAAAAGATGGGACTGTGCTTTTAGATATTAATGTTTGGAGTGCCCGAGCAAAAGCATTTTCGGAAAAACTTTCTTTAGCTTTTGAAAATTCTATTTCACATCGTGCATTTGAATCGTTTGAGCCTTCTGCTGCAAGCTTTAGCAGTTGGCAACCTTTTTTATGGGAACTTCAAGAAAGGAAGGTAAAACTTGCAAAAATCCAACTTGCTGGACCATTGACGTCTCAGTGGGCATTAAAACTTTTAGATAGCTCTTCTATTTTTGAACATCCTGATCTCACAACACAAATTTACAAATTAGTTTTAGCACGTACCCTTGCCATGTGCTGTCGTTTAAAAGAAGTTGGTGTGCAGCCGTTCTGTTATATTGATGAGCCTGCGCTTTATGCTTTTTCAATAAAAGAGCCGCGTCACCTTTTGGCAGTCCAAGAATTAAAGATTCTTATCCAAGCTATGAAAAAAGAGGGGGTACTGGTTGGACTTCACTGCTGTAGTAATACCAACTGGAAAGTAGTTTTAGAGTTAGGCTTAGATTTTATTTCGTTAGATGTGCAATTGTCATTAGAGTCTGTTTTAGCGTGTGATGAGGTAAAATTGTTTTTAAAAGCAGGTGGCCATTTTTCATTTGGAGTTATACCCACCTCTAAAACTCAAGCACAAGACCAGCTGCAATTAAATCCTCAAGAGATTTTTTTAGTTCTAAAAGAAACTTTATTAAAATACAAACTGGATCCCAAGCAAGTTTTAGCTCAAGCACTTTATACGCCTGCATGTGGATTGGCACTACACAGTACATCTTATGCAGAAACTGTTTTTGAGCATTTAACAAATTTTAGAAAAGAATTGCAGAGGTTTTTATCATAGAGCATATTTTCTATTTAAGTAGCCTTGGGTATCTACTCTATCCGTTGCATTAAGAATCTTGTCGTATAAAATGATTTCTGCAATAGCACCTACAAAAGGTGCAGCCCCCGAACCATTTGAAGCTGCAATGGTGTTTAAATCCCTACTAATAACACTTGGAAGTATAGAGAATGCGCCTGAGTTTAAAGATATGCCATTTCTGAATACATTTGCAGTTCCAGCTCCAGGGATATCAAAAGTAACACCAAAAAGCTGAAAAGTGCTTACTGTAATTGAGCTAGCTGTAGTAGAGATACCATTTCCTCCAGTAGGTGTTCTATAATCTTGAAAGGAAAGGTTTGTTGTAGAACCCGTTTCAAAGCTTAAAAAATTAGAAGAGCCAGCTTTATCCAATCTTAAAATAGTTGCAGCAGTAGCGGATTGGTCAGGTCTTGCTACAATAAAAACAGTATAGCCATTTGAAAAGTCACTAAACCCAGTGCCAATCGTTAATAACTTAGCTGTTGCATTAGCTGCAAACACGATGGCTGGTTTCCCATTAATAGCAGAGTTATTAATGCTTGGCCTTCTAGCTGCATCTGTTTGTCCCACAGAATATAGGACAGTACTTTGGTCTGTCCAAGTATTCACAAGATTTGATCCGTCAAGAGTGACGCCTACATCTGCTTTAAGCCAGAGCACAGTACGATTGGGAATTGCTTCAAGAGTAAAACTTGCAGCTGTTAATCCAGTGACTGCAGCTGAAATTGAAACGGTTCCAGAAGTTGGTCCATAGGTGTAATTAACGGATGCATTCCCATCAGCATTAGTTGTTGAAGTGGTGTTAGCAAGTGATCCAACGCCAGCATCTATTGCCCATGTAACGGTCACACCACAAGATCCAGTTCCACCAGAACCAGTGACTTGAACCTGCAGTTTTGTGCTGAGATCTGTGCTCCACATTCCAGATTGATTGTTTCCTCCTGTAATGACTATAGAAGTTGGAGAGGGTCCATTACATGTTGTGCCAGTACTACTTGCTGTCGTGCTTGTGGTAACTCCTGGAAGAGTATTCCATTCCACTTGATCTGCATTCAAGCATCCAAAAAATACTGTTAAAAACATTGTTAAGAAAATATAAAGCTGTTTAATATGTGGCATACATACTATTATATAACGCTATTGGCTATTTATCCAAATATTGTAAAATAATCTTATGATATCATATTGTTAAGCTATAAAAAGGGATTGACTTGGTGCCTGGCAACAGAAAAACAAAGAAGAAATGGTTTTGGTTTAGTGGGATAAGCTTTGTCTCTTTGGTTTTAACATATTGGTTTTTGGTACATTTTAGTGCGCTCTATCTCGTTCGGTGGTTTTTAAAAGAAACAGGCATTCCTATAGAAATCCAATCTGCAAGTTGGAACTTTAAAGTCAAAGAAATTCTGAATGGAAAAATCCAAAATTTAAAGCTTCAGGTTTTTTATCAGCCCTTAGATCTTTCAATCAAAATAGACAGCCCAGTGCAATTTCGGAGAAGGTCAGAGCGTTGGGGAGTTGAACTTGAACCTAAAATTTTCATTAAGAACTTTCCACCTACTTCTGGAAAGGTCTTCATAAACTTAGAGGTTCATAAAAATATTCCAAAATCTGCAAGGGTGGATTTTGATTTGCATGAGATTGATCCTTTCGAGTTCCAATTCCTAAATGTAAAGAGTTGGAATTTAAATGGTCATTTTCAATGGAATCCATTTGAAGAAGATCCTGAAAAACAATGGTATTCCAATCTCAATTTGGATTTAAATAATCTTGAAGTTTTTAAAGAAGTTTTTATTGAGAAGGTTTCTTTAAAATCTCAGATGAAGTGGTCTAAGGGATTTCCTTTTCCAGTAGAAGCAGATCTTCATTTTATCGCCCAGTCCATACAACTTTTAAAACAAGATATGTTTATTGAGGAACCTAAAGCAGAAGGAAATTTAAGCCTACAATTTGATGGAAAAAATTTTAAAAATATTTTTTTTGCACTGAAAAAACCTTTCTTTACACAAGTTCGTGCTAAAGGTGATGTGAATGCGTTGGTAGGGACATGGAGTGTTGCTTTTATTTTAGAAGACTGGGTGGATAAGAAACTCACACATTGGTTTGAATCAAAGTTTCCTATCATCCGTCGCGCAAAGGCAAAAGGTGATCTCAAACTTTCAGGAGTGTTTAAGTTTGAGCAATTAAAAAATATTGATCTGCAAGGCAAGCTTGATTTTAATGCAAAAAATCTTTCATTGCCTAAAAAAGAAATTTTTATTGAGGATTTGAAATGGTCAACACCCATTTCCTATCCACATTTGCCGGATTGGGGCAGTCTTTCAATTGGAAAAGTAGGTTTTCAATCTTTTGTATTTCAAAAAATAAAGATGGATACGCAGCTTTCTCAAGATGGAATCAATATAACAACTGAAGATAGCAGTGGCAAAGACCAGCCCTTGGTTCAACAATTGTTTGGAAATAGTTTTCAAGTTTCAGAGCTTTATGCGGCATTAACTCCTAAAGAAAAACTTCAATTCTCAATGACAGCCAAGGGTGGGCCATTCAAGCTTTCTCAAATCCAAAAAGAACTTTGTATTTTGCCAGGAAGTCTTTTGGAAGGTTCTTTAGAGTTTTCTTATCCACAAATGGTTCAGCTTTCGGAGCTTTCTCAGGACGGGAAAGCGACAAAATACAAAGAAACTGTGCATTTTATTGGAAAGTCCAAGCTTAATATTTTTAATGGACAAGTAGAAGTAGGGGATTTGAAAATTTTTCTTGGGGATGGCAATCCAGTCATTGAATTTGATATGCATTGGCAGGATTTAGATCTGCAAAATATTGGATCTTGGTCTCACTTTGGAGATATGAGAGGCAATCTCAATGGCAGTTTAAAAAATGCAAGGCTTGTGTTTTCTGATCTTGGTCCTACCATGCCAAGTTATGATTTTACTGTGCAAGGTTCAAAGCGAGAGGGAAGACCTATCCGGTTTTTTGGTAGAGCTGTAAACAGTATTATGGAACTTATGGGTAGCCGTAAATCGGAGATGCCTTGGTATGCTCAAACTGCTCTACATTACAGTATTATTTTTCGAAATCTATTTCCTGCTACAGCAGATTATTTTGGTTTTCATGCACAAACGAAAGGTGAGTGGACAGAAGTTACAACTTTTGATCCGCCCTCCACAAAAAATCATTACATTCTTTATGGAACTGCGTTTACAATACCATTAAATACCCATGGAGTGTATCCAGCGCTTTTAAAAACCAATGATTTTCAGGAGTGGCTTAAGGGTATGTTAGAATATTTTAAAGGGAGAATTGCAAATGAATCAGAAGACAACAAATCAAAATCATCTTGTATTCCATTTTGGGAAAAATAATTTTTGGATTAGCGGGATTTTATTTTTGTTTGCAAGTTGTATTACTGTCAATGTCAACTTTCCTGAAAGCGCTGTAAAGAAAGCTGCAGATGATTTTGTAAAAGAACTTTATAGCAGCGAAGCTCAAGCTTCAGCACCAAAGGATTTGCAGGAAGCAAATCCGACACAATACGATGTAGAAAGGCAAGCTCAGGAGGTAAAAAAATCTATAAAGAAAAAATCCAAAAAAAGAAAAGTTAGTGAGTCTCCGGAGCATGCACGTGATGTGAATGCGACAAAATCAAATGATGAGCCTACTCCAAAACAAGAGTCTCCTGAGCCACAGTCCTTTAACGTTTGGCCGGATTTAATCGCAACAGCTTTTGCGCAAGAGATCAACACCTCTTCTCCGCAAGCAACTAAAATTAAGACCCGTATGGCAGCAAGGGTTCGCGATCTTTCTAAATGGAAGTCGAAAGGCTCACTTGGAGAAAGTTATGATGGTACGTTAGTTTTAAAAGATATAGGGAGTTTATCTGCAGAAGAAAGAAAGCAAGCTAATAAATTAAAGGAAGATGAAAATAAAGATAGGGAGGCCCTCTACGAGGAGATTCAGGATGTTAATAAAATCAAAGATCCAAAACAAACCCGCCTTCGCAAGATGTTTGGAGAAGCTTTTAGACAGCATTCTCCTGCAGGCACATGGATAGAGGCCGAAGACGGCAAGTGGATGAAAAAATAATTGGAGCGCTGTTTATGGCTTTAATATGCTGAAACCAGCTTTTGCAAAATCCCGATCATAAGTAAGGCTAATCTAAAGAGCCATGGGTTCCGTCACAAAAAGGTTTGTTTTTTGTATGTTTGCACTGGCAAAGTGCTACAGTCTTTTTTTCAGTTAATGTAAAGGTCTGTGGAGCCATTCCAGAGCCCTGATGTGATCCATCGCAGTAGGGTTGGTTTTTGGACATCCCACAAGCACACCATGCATAAGTGCCTGGTTCTAACTCTAAAACGGCTGGTCTTTTTGCTGCTATTTGAGGTTGATTCATTGGGTAACTCCTTTATTCCTGTTTTTATTATACTTTTTTCTTCTACTAGCCACGCAATATATATTTAGCTCTGGCTAGACGCAATGCAATAAAAATGATATACAGTTTCAGTTGTCTATTATGTTAAGCAAGGGGTGTAGATGAAAGTTTTAGTTTATTTTAGAGCTTATATGGTAGTTCTAGGGCTTTTCCTATCCCTAGATTCTTTTATTTTAGCAAATGATACTTTTCAAGTTTCTACTCCAGATTCAAAAAAGCTTCCTACACTTTATTATTATGCACCAGATTTAGGAACCCTTTATTTGTGGGATGGAAAAAGTGAGACTCTTACAGATGCAACAAGAGTAAAATCTTTTCCAGTAATTAAAGGACTAAAAGCTGATCAAATAGAAATTTATCCCTTTAAGAATGGAAGCAATACCGATGTACTCTTGATTCGCCATGGGCAATGGGTAACCCTTCTTGACCCTAAGCAAGACAAGCCACTTGCAACCAATATTGGTCCACTTACAGTCACGGGTGAATTAAAATCATTTACACATTTTATTACTCCAATAAAATTTAGCGAAGATTCATCACAGGGTGTTTTGGTGTTTACAGCTCGAGCAATAAGCAATCCTGATTACCTAAGTCCAACTCAAGAAACACGAAGACATATTTTGATTGTGGATTTGAAAGGCAATACGTATTGGTTCCCGGTACGCGAAGATTTTGATCTTGAAAAATTAAGAATTACGATGGAGACGCCTGGTACACTTACGCTTGAAACTAATTTTGAAGAGCATACCACTTCAGGATTAGGTACTGGAAAATTCCATCATGCAATTTTAAGATTAGATCTTAAAACTGGTATTGGGAAAATAGCGCCTTGGACCATGAGAGTGCGAGGTAGTGATATTGTTGTTAATCCAGCTAGTCTTCTTGAAGATAAAATTATAACTGAGCCAACTCAAATAAAACTTTTATGTAGCGCAGAACTATCACCTCAAGCACAGCTTGCACCTCTAAGATTAGATGGGATTTCAACAAGTGCTATTGCAAAAACCGCTAGTCTTGGGGGGGTGGGGGATTTAGGTGTTGAGGCTTTGTTAGTTGAAAGTGCAAAAGCACAAATTGCAATTGCTAAGAAAAGAGCAGCAGCTGTACGCAAAGCCATGATTGGAATCTATGGACAAGATGAAGCAATTCAAAAATTAAGCCTACTTGCTGCGGGGTCTTTAAATGCTGAAAAATTTACGGTGGCATTGCTTGCTGGTTTAACAGGAACGGGGAAAACAAGTTCAGCAGAACGTTTAGCAAAATCACTATTTCCAAAAAAGAAAAACCCTGTTTTTAGTTTTAGTTTTGACAAAAGATCAGAGAGAAAATTTATTGAATCGGAACTTTATGGTTCTGGGACTGGGTATGTAGGTTCAGACTCTTTGTCGGGACTAATGCTTTGGCTTTTAGAAAACAAAGACGGTGGAGTTTTACTTTTTGATGAAGTCGATAAGGCTGAAGTGGAAGCCTTTCGTGTCCTCCAATCTTTTTTAGACAATGGTGAAGTGAAAATTCCACCCCACGTTTTAAAAGCACTTTTAGCACAATATAGTAAAATAGACCCCAGCTTTTGGCCAAAATATTTATTTGAAGCTACAAACGGTGGAAAAAATCCAGATGTAGAAATTACTTTAAAATTAACTCCTCAGCACATTGTGCTATTAGGTTCGAATGCAGGTACAGAAATTTATCATGGAAATAGTGGGTCTTCAGTAGACTCCAGTCGCTTAAAAAGTGTATCTGAAATTACTCAAGCTAATGCCAGGTATTCAGAAGAAGTTGTAAAAAACAGCTTAAGAGATCGAGGATGGACGGATGACTTATTAGCAAGGGTTCAAGCTTTTATTCTTTATAAAGCCTTCCTGCCCGAAGACCATGCAAAAAAAGTAAAAGATGAACTAGGAAAAATCCAAGATTTTTTTAAAAATACTTACCGTGTCTCACTTGAAATCAGTGACGATGTACGAAAGTTTTTAGAAAGTGAACTTTATAATCCATTAGAAGGAGCAAGACTTGTAGAAAATAAAATAAGCTCATGGATTAAATCTGCAATTGAAAATACAATTCTTGATGAAAAAATAAAACCATCCGATCCAGTGCAAGTTACTCTTAGAGCAGGTGATCATGTTAAAAGTCCATCTGTGTTAGAGCTAAGAAAACAAGGTGAGATTATTTCGGAGCAAGCCATTGGAAACCCCTTGCCAGCAAGACCAACAGAGCTCTTAAAAAGAGCCCATGAGATGCTTTTGCCAACATTAGAAAAACGGATTGTAGGACATCGTGAAATTCTAAAGCAAATTCATGCATCTATTATTGCACAGCTTGAGGAAGCAGTCCAAGTTCCACCGGAACTTTCCCAGGATGGGAAAGTGACAAAATACAATGTAAAAGGAATTTCACTGATTATTTATCTGGATGGTTTTTCAGGCAATGGGAAAACAGAGATTGCTAAAGCAATTGGAGAAGCCCTGTTTGACAATAGTGAGCAGCTTGTAAAAGTTCCGATGAACACGGTTAATACATTAAGTGCATGGCATGAAGTGTGTGTAAAACCCATGACTAGAGCTGTACGAAGTAATCCTGAAAGCTTAGTAGTGTTATTAGATGAGATGCCTAGAGCTGGGGACAGTGATGCGGGTTTAAAAATAGCGATTCAAAATGAACTCTTAAGTATTTTTGATGAAGGGGAGTTGCCGCCACTTTTAGGAGAAGCTAGGGTAGTGGGTGGAGTGCTAAAACAAGAATCGAAAAAGACAAAACTTCCACCTTTTCGTGTTTTTATTGCTACAGGAAATTTATTTCAATATACCCTACACGGCTCTGCAGAGCGGATGAACAATCGAAAAATGCAAGCACACTTTAGATCTTTAGAGCGCCGTCCAGAAATTTTTAAAGCAATCTATGAGAAGTTTTTTATTACAGCCCTTCGAAGTAGATTAGGTGAGCCTGTTTTAGTCCCTCCTCTCACAGATGAACAATTAAAGGTTTTACTTGATCGGTTTTTGCATGAAGCATTTCAAACAGTCCTAGCTAGAGGTATTTCAATTGGTTTAGATTCATCGGTACAAGAAATGCTCATGACAGAATACATCCCTTTGCGTGGTGGGCGTTGGTTAAGAGAGATGGTTTTAAAATATTTAAAAGCAAGTGTTATTACCATGGTTGCAACTAATCCTCGTGATTGGAATGGTTCTAAAATCAGGATTCACTATGAACCCAATACAAGAAATATCATTGCAACGGTAATGAATAAACAAGATGTTAAAGAACCGCCTCTAGTCCTAACAACCATCCCTCGAATGCGGATGGGCATCCACCCCGATGTAGAAAAAAAAGAAGCTTGGAAAACCCATGTTCATGAATCAGGGCATGCAATTGTCCGGCGTGCATTATATGGACGCGGGAGCGTTGAAGAAATCAATACCTTTGGTGGAGGAGATGGTGGGGTAACTCATATGAATGCTGCTGTCCCTACACAAAACCTTTACAATACGACTATGAAAGGGCCTTATTCGTTAGCGATCTCTTTAGCGGGAAATATTGCTGAAGCGATGATCTTAGGTGAAACTTCTGAAGGCGCTAGTATTGATTATGAGCACGCAAGAGCAGTAGCAAAAATCATGGTTTTAGATGGAAGTACATTGGGCTTGTCACCCATTCCATATGAAAAAAATCTTCAAACAGGAGAAATCATTCTCTCGGAAGCTTTAAGACAAGAAGTGGAAGCCCGTCAAGATGCCCTTTTAAAATTTGCCTCAAGATTAGCTATAGAAATTTTAAAGCGAAATCAAAAGGTTTTGTTAAATGTAGCTAAAGCCCTTGAAGATAGTCCTGATTCTATTTTAATCAATGAGCAGTTTGAGGAAGTAGTAAAAGGCCAAGTGACCAGTTTAACGCAGAGACAGGTTAAAAGAATTTTAAGAGCTGATAAAGCCACTCGTCCAATGTGTGAAATGCTTTTACTAAACAATCCTGCTAAACCACCAACAGGTTTTAGGGCTTGGTTTGATTGGTTAAAAGTAAAATTTTCTTTTTGAAAAGGAGGGCGTCCCTATGGAATAAAGTAGTGCTAATCAAATTTTGCTTGGTCTTCTACTTCGTCACGTCCTTTTGGATCATAATCAAAAATTTCGATAGAATCTTTGTAATACCAATCAAACATATCGCGTCTTAACTTTGCCATCCAAGACTGGCTTTGTTCTTTGCGCTTTAAATTATAAAACACCACCCCTTCAGCCATGACTTGATCTGTAAGCCCTAGTTTTGAGGCTCGCTTTGAGTAATAACGGGATTGTAGATGATCTTTAAACCAGTTACTCCAGTTTTCAAAATTTCGAGTGTGTTCATGAAAAGAACGATACTTTAAGTTCTCGGTAGCTTTTTCAAAGGGATACCATTCGTGCATCTCCAATTTATAAGGATTGCCTTGCACTTTTGGGCCAATGAGTTCGCCCGTTTGTTCTCCATTTTCTTTGACAAAATCTTTTGAAATGGATCGGTACAATCCTTCCATGATGAAAGTTTTTCCATGCATGATTTGTAAAGGGTCTATGACGTTGAGCCGATTTTGAACAGCCATCAAGCGCCCTTTTTGCATGAGGATTTTAATATTCGTGCCATCGAGCTTTTCTACTGCAATGGTATCGGGATCTTCAAATACCCACTCGTAATGAGGGTTGATTTGGTTTACAACGAGATACACCTCAGGATGTTTTAACTTTAATTTTGCTCCATGTTTTTTCCATTGTTCTGCATTGACTTTAAATGTTTGCCTTACAAATGGACAATAAACTTTTGGAAAATCAGTTAGAGTTGGTTTTTCTTGTGATTGGCTCATATGTTTAATATTGATTTAAGTAAATATAGAATCAAGTTTAAAAAATATTTTTATTTTGATGGATAGAAAATATCTAATAGAATAAATTAGAATGAGTATTAGAAACGAGATTGTTAAACGCATTCTTCAAGTGATTGATCCTGAAAAAATTCTTCTTTTTGGAAGTCGGGCTTCTGGTTCAAATCGCCCCAATAGCGATTATGATCTTTTAGTAGTGGCTTCGTCTAAAATTCCTCGTTGGAAGCGCCCAGCGCCGATATATGAAGCGTTAGCTGGAATGGGTATTTCAAAAGATATTGTTTGGTGGACACCAGAAGAAATTAAATATTGGAAGAGTATTAAACATCATTTTATTACTACTATAATTCGAGATGGAAAAATTTTGTATGAAAAGAAAAAAAAATGAATATGTAGCTGGCTTCATAAAGAAGGCAGCACATGATCTTGTTGCTGCAGAAGCCACGCTCAAGACAGAAGATGCACTGGATATGGTTTGCTTTCATTCACAGCAGGCTGTTGAAAGCGGAAAATCAACTCAATGAAGAAATTTTTACATAAAAAAAAAGGTCAGATCAGCATTCTGATCATTCTCAGTCTGATCCCACTTTTTACACTTTTTGCTTTTGTAGTAAATATTGGGATGCTCGTGAATGCAAAAATAGCGCTTCAAAATGCAGCAGATCTTGCTGCTTATGCAGGAGCAGCTACTCAAGCAAGACAGCTTACTCATATTTCTCATGTCAATTATCAGATGCGCCAGACGTATAAAAAATTCTTGTTTAAACTCTATGTAATAGGGAGCATGAGTCAGAAGTGTTATCCTGGCAATTCTCCAGCAGCAGGTTGTGGTAGTTTTGCAGATCAAAGCCCTTATAATTGGGCGAATCCAGGGGGAATTGGGTTTCCTGGAGTGCCGGCTGTTTGTCTTACCCTTTCACGGGACTCCAATCCCTGCCAGCTAGGACGTGCAGTCCCATTGGTTCAAGCCGTAAGTTGCATATCCATGATGGATCCAGCTTGTAGTGTGCTTGCCAATGCAGCAGCAGCTATCCAAGAAATTCAAAATGCAAGTTGTAAGGGAAACTCTGTAGCAAATTTTGAAGCTGCAACTCACTGGCTCTATGCAACAGATGTGAACTCTGAGTTTAGGTCAACAGAAGCACTAAGAGGGCTTGTTACTGAAGTAGGCTTAGTTACAGAAGAACTCATACATCGGGCGAGAATTACAACCTTGCAAAGTTATGTCAATGAACCAGCAAAAGCTGGACTTACTAATCGCCAGATTTCAAGACTGATGGACGGGCTCGATCAAGCCCGCGTAGAAAGAACAGTCCTTTCATTTAATACCGCTTACTTTAATTTAAACCACGATGTTTTTAATCCTGATTCTATTATATTTTCAGAACTCATGCCCGATGGTGGTGGGCTTTATTTGGAAGACATCAAACCTTCTTTTGAAGTGCCTGTCGTTCTTATGGATGGTCAAAATCCCGCAGCAGGTTGTAATTTAAAGCTAGAGTTTTTACGTGCAAATCCTATTGTAGGTGTTTACAGCACTGAAAACACCCATGTCTTTTATGCAGTAAAACTTCAAGCAAAAGCAAAACTACTTTTTAATCCCTTTCCATTTGGTAATCCCGATGGAGAAGGAATTGAGCTTACAGCTTATTCTGCTGCAAAACCATTTGGTTCTAGAATCGGTCCAGCGCTGCCTACCAGCGCATTTGTAAGAGATCAGCCAGCTGTTATAAACAGTTCTTCTGGAGCTACGCTACCTAAACCAATTCCTTATTTGGGATTAACTGAAGGAGCCACACAGACAGATATGTATACCGCAGGAGTTTTAAGAAATCTGTATGGTACCATTCGGCCCGATCCAATTGATTTTGTTAGTTTTCAAGAAATCGATCGTGGACTTAAAGCTGCCATTTTGCCTGATGAAATTGAAGTTGGAAAATACAATATTCCAGTGGATGTAGAAAATCTTTTTCAAGGAGATCCTTTAGGTAAAATGGTTTCCTATTATCAAGGAGGAAATTCGGAGTATACTTTTTGGGCTCCAATTGTTCCGCCAGGGGGCAATATCAGCGAAGTAAAAGATAAGATTAAGGCTGGAATTGAAGACAATATCTCTTTTTCAACCACAGGTGCAGTAGGCCCAGCTATAGGAGCAGTAGGCTCAGCTATAGTAACAGTGGACTCTGATCTCGAGCAAGCCCGGCCTGTTTTAGCTCTGACCTTAATCAATAGAATTGAGGGGTACATGAACTCAACCCTTAGAAATAGTGCAAATTACAATGTAGCACGGATGTTAAATCCCCTGACAGCACTTACATTAACTCCACCTCCTAATATTCCAGGAAAACAGATTAACCCAAGAATATTAGCTACTTCCTATGTTACTGATCATGATCCAAAATATTACAACGCAGGGCGTGATGGGTATTCTGTAAAGCACATTCCCTTTCGAATGCTTCTACAGACTCCCGGAAAGTTAGCAAACTTAACGGGTACTACTTCGTGGCAAGCTGTTCGAGATAATATGAAGGGTGAGAAACCTGAGCTCTTAAAACTTGCGCATTAGTACACTTTTTATTTGCAAACATAATAAACGTGTGTGAAGAATTTTAAATCTGCATAAATTTTAAAATTGCGAGTAGCGCCACCTCGAGACCTGACGTAAGGAAAAATAGACCTGACGTAAGGAAAAATAGAAATGACGAGGGGAAAAAGGAAACTCGCGTGTGTAATCGCGAGTACCGTTAGGAAACTCGCGTGTGTAAAAAAAAAGGAGTCAATTATTTATGGCAAAAAAGAAAGCAAAACCTGCTGCAAAAAAAGCAGCAGGAAAATCAAAAAAACGTGTAGCAGCTCGTAGTGCAGCAAAGAAAAAAGCACCCAAAAAATTAGCGAGAAAAGCTGCACCAAAAAAAGCAGTAAAACGTTCAGCTCCAAAAAGAAAAGCTGTAACACGTAGACCAGCTCAGCCAAGTCGTCCACTGGCAAGTTCTGTCCAACCTTCTCCAGCCTCTTCTGTTTTGGGTAGTTTAGCAGGTGGAGCAGCAGGCGCAGCACTTGGCTCAGCCTATGCTAGTAGCGAACTTTCCCGTGGCGGTGGTAGCTGGGGCTCTGCTTCTGAAGAAGAATAGATTTGTTTTGTTCCTGTTCTACTGAAAGGAGTAACACTTATTGTGATTACCACTACTACGTTAAGTGGATCTTTTGTCTTGATACTTTGTCAATTTTTGTTCGAAAATCCTCACATACAGGGCGTTTTGTAGCTTTCCCGTCCAGGGAAAGCTCCGGCGTGTATGCTCCGGTTTTCTCACAAAAATTTCCTCGTCTGAATACAAAATCTCTCACTTAACCGAGGTATTGCATTTAAGTTGGTAGCGAGACAAGCAAGATGCAAGCTAGTGAAGCGAGCGCAGAAGTTTTTAAGCGAGGCATATCCAGGGCGATATGTTGAGCTTAAAAATCTTCGAGTACGCTGCAATAGCGCCGCAGATTGGTTGTCGCAGTAGAACTTAAATGCAATATCTCGGCTTAACGTAGTAGTGTTACTCCTTTTGTTTATGCGCCTAAGGGCTGTCAAAAAAGGTCTAAGATTTAATTGAAAGCAGTTGTTGAAATCCTAGTAATTTTTCACAAAATCCACACAATCAATATTGAAATCATTAGATAATTTTAAAATTTTTTAAGCATTTCCCGTCTTTTTTAGAGGATTTCAACAGAGTCACAAAGTTATTAAAATCGCACTTTTTCGACAGCCTCCTAAACCTTTCCCAGCACTCTTGCTGGTGCAATGGAATTTCTGGATCAGCTTTTCTCTCATCCTTCTTGTGTTTGTGTTGACCCGGGAGCAGATCATTGGGAAATTTTTCGCTCACTTTGTCTGAATACAAATGCAAAAGGAAACTTAATCCCCGATGCTTATCTTGTTGCTTTCCTGTCAACCCCCTAAATACGGACAATTTACGCTGAGATTACATTTTGCAG
>Ga0213870_1000030_pt1 | contig 79928 bp, 74 predicted proteins | sample WICALVC2017_Meta_FD_160119 | JGI IMG/M metagenome (GOLD analysis project Ga0213870, IMG submission 160119) | Freshwater microbial communities from subterranean cave lake in Wind Cave National Park, South Dakota, United States - WICALVC2017 | ecosystem: Environmental > Aquatic > Deep subsurface >...
TATCATGCCTTTTGTTGGAAAAGGATTGGTTACCAGCGAGGGAGAACTGTGGAGAAAACAACGCCGAATTGTTGGTTCAGAGTTTCATGTTGGAGCTGTAAATCGCTATTTTGAAATATTTCTTAAAAATACACAAAATCTTTTTGAGGAGTGGGATGAGAAAATACAAAAAAATTCTCCCGTTAATCTGTCTAACGATATTGCAAGGTTAACTTTATGGAATGTTGGAGGTGCGCTATTTGGGATTGAGTTTAAAAAAGAAATTGAAAACATTGGTGATAGCCTAGAAATCTGTTTGCAGCACGCGCTTTACAGGCTTGCATCTATAATAAAAATTCCTGCTGGGGCTCCGACACCAAGAAATCTCAACGCAAAAAAAGCAAATCAAATTCTAAATCAAGTGGTTTTAAATATTATTCAGCAGGGCGGAAACGGCAGCTTAAATAAAGCAAATGCCTTGTTGCGCTTAATCCATGCGGTAGACGAAGAAACGCAAACACAAATGGATGAGCAACAACTCATTGACGAAGTAAAAACACTTGTTTTAGCTGGTCATGAGACAACGAGCCTAGCAATTAGTTGGTCTTTTTATCTTCTCACTTTATATCCAAATTATGAAAAAATATTATTGGATGAAATCCGTGAACACTTCAATGGACGCACACCAACCCTAGATGATTTACAAAACTTAAAATGGTGCAAGGCTTTTATATTAGAGACCATGCGGCTTTACCCTCCAGTACCATCTATTTCCAAAAAATCGATTCAAGAATTAGATGTTGATGGTGTGCGTGTGAATCCAAGGGATACTGTCGTAATAGCTCCATACATTACACATAGACATAAAGAATTTTGGGAAGCACCTGAAGTTTTTTTACCAGAGCGATTTTTAAATGGATCTAAAGCACAACAAGATGTTTATGCCTACATTCCCTTTTCAGCAGGACCTAGAGGATGCTTAGGAGAGCATTTTGCAATGCTTGAGGCCCAACTAACTTTTGTTTTAATTTTACAAAAATATAAAATTCAAAAACTAAACTCAAAACCTATCCAAATTAAACCCATGCTCACATTGAGAATGGAGAGTGATTTTATTATTTCTTTAAAACCACACGCGTGATAAAAATAAGTCATGCAAAAATCGAGACGAGTTTTTTTAAAAATTTTTAGTGGTTCAATATTAACTAGTCTTACACTTTCATTGGTGCAAGCAAGAAACGTTTTTTTAAACCTTGCTGCTGCTGCGGGCTTAAAACCTTTAAGTGAAGAAGACCCTCTCGCAAAGAGTTTGGGCTATTACAAAAATGCATCTAAAGTAGATGCAAAGAAATGGACAAAACGAGCAGGTCCTGATGGAAAAACACAGTTTTGCAGTAACTGTATGTTTTATACTCCTGAAAATTCTAGTGCTGGGAAATGCCAAATCTTTCCAGCTAATTTAGTGACAGCAAAAGGTTGGTGTAATACTTGGGCAAAAAAACCTTAGAGCGCATCTAAGAAGTTCTTTTCTGCTGCAAATTGTCCTTTTGAGCTGCAACTGTGTCAGCTTTGTGTAAAAGCCGGACATTATAGCGCTCGCCTTTCGGCGAGGCGTAGCGCTTAGAGCGAGACAAAGCGAGAAATTAAATCTAGACTATTCTCTGGAAAAAATAATAAGTTTTATCCACTCCTGAAGTCCAATAAGCCAAATATTATTTTGGATCTTTTGAAACAAAGAAGGCAGCTCTATTTTATTTTTTTCTAAATGATCTAAGTATAAAAGGGTTTGCTCCCATGCATATTGTTCTTGTTTAAATATATCTTGGTTGTTTCCCGAAGAATTTGTAGCCTGGGGATTTGCCTGAGAATTTGAAAGATGGGCTAGTTCATGAAAAAGAAAAATTTTCAATTCTAATGGTGTGTATTCAAACGGTCTTAAAAGTACAATTTTGTTGGTTATATTTACTGCAGCAGGTGCCTCCCTTTTTAAAAGATTTTTCCACTCTTCATTATATTGTGTCAGATTTGTATTGGACCTTGTCGCATTTGCATCATGTAAATGCTCTGGTTGCAGATCCTCCGGCCAGGTTTCTAATTTTACATCTTCAGTCAGTTCAAAATACTTCCACTGTGTCGTTTGTAATTCTTTGAGCAATGTCTCATGTGTAGTCTGGAGGTAGCGCGCCTCAAGCTCATAAAAGACAGCAAAAATTTCTTCTTTTTGTTCTTTTGTTGTACAAGGAGCTAAAACACGTTTGTATTCAATATAAAATTCTTCAAGTCTTGATTCACTTAAAAGAAGTTGGAGGCGTTCCTTAAAAAAATGTAAAAGCGAATGATAAACTTGAAGCGCATCCTTCGTACACTTCCGTCTAACTTCTGCATGAAGTGGAAAAAGCTTTGGGATGTATTCGTATTTCAAAAAAAAAGCATCCGATGACAAAAGATGTGAAATAGGATTTTCTAAGCTAATTTTTGGAGCATCTTCTGCTACAAAGTGCAGGAAATAATTTAAAGACTTTGAGCAATGCAAATGCGACAAGTTATTTTGTCCAAACACAAGTCCATTGCACAAGAAAAGCAAAGCAAGAATAATGAAGCTCTCTGACTTGTGCACGTCTGATCTTACTCCTTAAATAGAAGCTCTAGTTTTGATAAACCACGCTCAAAAGTGTTCATTTTTTCACAAAATGGAACAACAGAGTTTAATAAAGTGTCGTGGGCATTTTGTCTGATTTTAAAAGCCTCGGTTTTTTTATCTTCTGAAAGGACCCAGCCTGCTTGATTTTCTAGTTGATGCCGAATAAACCAACCCGTCCTACCTAAAACCCAGGTTTTGATTTTGCTAAGAAGTTGCTCATAAATTTCTAAGTTGCAGTTGCCTGCACTGTCGATTGCTGAAAAGCCAAGGTCAATCACTCCTTGAGATTCTTGTTTTAAGGTGTCTAAAATAAATGTCTCAAAACGTGTTCGAATACTTTTTAATAAAAGTCCTTCTACTACTTCGTTAAGAACAGTGATGTTTATTAAAGTTTTTGCATCTGCAAATTCAATTTGATTAAAAACAAGATCTTCAGTTTCCTTAAGTTTTTCTTTCAATTCTTTTAAACTAATACTTTTGCCATCTGCGTTAATTTCTAGACTTAAGGGATTTGCAATATTGTCTGTATCTAAAGTATTGCGCATTTTTGTTCCTCTCTCACAAAAAGAATAATTACAACTATCGGCGTTATATAAGTTGAAATCATTTACAACTATGAATCCTGATGGTTCTGTTTTTAAAACATTCCCAAAATTTTCAAAATATCCTTTTTGCTCCACCAAAACAGGTTTTTCAAAAAGCTGACCCTTAACTAAATTACTGCCCTTAAGGTTTAAGTTAATTCCATTGGATTTTGATTTGTCATACATAAGACTTAACTCATATTCATGAGCATAAGCTTTACAAGAGATAAATCCATGACAAGTTCTTTGTCCAATGACTAAGTCCTCAAACCACTCTGGGGCTTCATAGACAGCTTTAATAGAAATACTTTCTGGAAGCTTCTCATAAATGCTAATTTTATAATCTGCACCTCCAGTCGTGCCACCAGACCCAGCCATTGCGGATCCTATAAACAAGTTTAAAATCATTATAATTTGTCGCTTTTGCATCACACAAAAGCTCTGGCTTTTTGTTTTCATTTTCATGTCCTCCTTTAAAAAGTACCTTTTATTCCAACTATTAAATAACCATAACCTTGAGTTTCACCGTCATATTTCTCACTGCTATCATGAAGAGTAGTGTTTGGTAGCATGTTAACCTCATGCCCAATGACTCCAGTTTTTCCAAAAACTGTTGCACTGTATGGTGAATGTTTTTTTCGATATGTTAGCGATAATTCTGAAAAAAGTTTTCCTTGAAATTTAGCAGGAATTACAAGATTACCTCCCAAGCCTAAAGAAAATTTTAAAATGGTGTTAGCAAGCACTTCTCCTTTTAGCCCTATAGAACCCTCGGCATCTACTAGATCTAATCCACCTCTCCAATGTTTTGTTCCAGAATCTCGCAAGTATTGAAAAACTTGAGCACCTAAGACGTTTGCAGTAACCTTGGAAAAAAATACGCTGGAATTATTTAGAGTGCTAGATTCCCCTCCGCTAAAAGCATATACACGAAATCCAATTTGTTCTCCTAAGCGCACATCTCTATGGAGTTGTAAGACACCGTATCCAAGGCTATCTACACTGCCATCCATATAATACTTTGTTCTTTCAATTGCTTTTACAGTGAGATCAAGCCTTGGAAAAGTTTTTCCATCTTTTGTATCTTCGATAGACAGCTCACCTCGAACATGAAACAAGCGCACAACTTCTCTAGCTCTTGTTTCTTCAGGAAATCCATAAAACTCAAGTCCAATCACAGTTTGGTTTGAGTCAAAAAGTGTTCCTTTAGTATCTTCAAGAATGCCTTCTACTCCTAAAAACAATTCGCCCGTCTCATCCATTTTTTCATAAATGTTAATGCTATGTTGTGAAGAGAATTCGGCCTTAGAACTTATGGCAGCTAAAACAAAGCTTAAAACAATTATTACTGTTTTCATAAAACCTCCTAAAATCTACCTTCAATCCCTACTTGTAAGAAGCCATACCCACGATCTTCCAAGTCGTGTTCCCCTCGTCCTAGTGCTTCAATTTCTTCATTTGTTCTTAAGGAGTCATCGATTGAATACACAACACCATGTTTTCCACGTTTTACAAAAAATGAAAACTGATACGGCGAGTTTTTCTTTTTGTAATTTAAAGAAGCTCCCGCCCACAAGGACCCATTTAGCATATCCCTTTTTCCACCTGATCCATTTCCACCTGATCCAAGTGTATCTAGCCCAACACCACCCTCTAACCCGCCTGAAACTTTTAAAAAAACATCTTTTTTTAAGTAAATTTTAAACCCAAACTCTCCAGCTACTTCAAAAATTCTGGAAGCAACAATCCAATTTTCTTCACCTGATTTTTTGACATAGTTTAATACTGCAGCACTTAAAAAACCTGCCATGCCCTCCATAAAAATCCCGCTACGCCCATCAGATGGGCCTGCGTAGCCTTGTATTCTAAAAAGTTTAACACGAAAACCAAGATCTTCACCTAGCTTTTCTTCTCTAAAAGCCTCTAAAGCCATAAATTGTATTAAGCCATTCGAATTTGTTAGTTGTGTGTCTACTGGAATTTCTGTTTTAGGAATTCCTTTTGATATCCACTCTAGCTGTAAGGGGATTAGAGAAACACTAAACATTGGTATTTTACTCGATTCACCTTCTGCATTTTCAACTCCAAGTTTAACTTTAAAAAGAAGTGTGTTTGTTTTTACACCAGCCGTATGTTCTTCTTTATTTCCAAAGATCTCAAGACCAACCACGTACCGTTCGGTGTCTGAATTGGTACCCCACTCATATCCAAATAGAGCTTCTCCACGATCATCATAAGTATGATCCAAATCATTTTGGATAATGTCGCTTGCTAAAATATTTCGTGTTATTAAAAAAACTATGAAACAAAGTTTTTTCATTTTTTTTCTCCTCCAGTTAAATTAAAAAGTTGAAGCCCCAAATGGTAGGTTTGAGTTTTACTTTTTCCACTTTCAAAAAGTACAACTAATTTTTTTCTACATTCATCTAAAACTTCCCGTGCAGATTCAAGTTGTTCTACGTCGATTGAAAATGTTTGAGAGCCAATATATTTTTCTTTAGGACCTTGTGTCTTAATGCTTCGAATGGCTTTTTCAAGCATTTGCGCATGAAAACTTTGCAGTGCTGTGTTTGGTTTTTCAGACTTAAAAAGATAGTTGTTATAAATTTTTTTGTAATTTCCTTTTTTATCTTTTTCAAGAAGCTCAAGACGCATCAATCTCTCAATTGCAACTTCTGCTTGAATAGGTGTAATTCCTAAGCGTTGTGCAAGGTTGATTGCTGTAAACTTAAAATCTTTAAGCTCTAGCATTTCAAGGATAGGAATGTGGTACCAATCTGAGATTATCCTAAAAAGGTCAACGCTTAAATCATGGATTTGAGTTTGTGTATTTAAAGATTGAAGCCTTTGTAGATAATTATTCTTAAGCTCTGGAGACTTTGCATCTTCATAGTGAACAAGGCCACAAAAGTATTCTATTTCTTGCGAGTTAAGTCCAATACTTTTTGCAATTTTAAGTGCATTTTGTAATGAAATACCTTTTTTAGCACGTATAACAAATGAAAGGTGGGCTGGCTTTACTCCAAGATCTCTTGCAAGGGCTCGCAATGAATATGCAGGATTTTTAGATTGTCTGTCTGCTAGGATGTTTTTTAAGTAGCTGCGATAGCTATTGTGTTCATAAATCATGATTTGGTGCTTATACAACGCCCTGCGTATAAATTGCAAGCACAAAGTATACATTCTGTATTCTAATGGTATACAAGATGTCGCTTTAAATCCTTACTTGTGATATTAGATCGGCAAATATGAAGAGCAAAGTATTGGTTTTATTATTTGTAATAGGATGCATTGGCTGTGATGGCATTACAGTAGAAGTCCACACAGAAAAATATAAAAATTATCTGCCACTAGAAGCTGCGGCTTCAAAAATCAAACCATTAGCTGTTGAATTGATTAAAACAAAACTTCCTAAAATCCTTCACACACTGAATTTACCAGCCCAACTTACAATTGAATTGCGAGACTTTCCCACTGAAATAGAGGGATTTCATAAAGCAATCGCTTCACATAACCACATCACTCTCTATAACGAACTTTTGTTAAACACAGAAATGGATTTAAAAAGCACTCTTTTGCATGAACTCCTTCATGTAGCCATTCAAAATCATATTGGTTTTTTAGATTATATTCTTTTGCCAAAATGGGTAAGTGAAGGGCTTTCTACTTTTGGGGCAAACCAAACTGAGGATGAATTAAACCAAGTTATCTTAGATAAAATTTTAGATCCAAAATGGGATGAAACCCCTGACAATATCATCGATCAAACATTAAATGAAAAAACTTATGCAGCGAATGCTTTGGTTTTTGAGTATTTAGAAACTCTCATTCCAGAGGGTCATCAAAAATTTATTAAAAATTTAGAAGATGGGGATAATTACAAAGATGTTTTTTCAAAACTTAGTGGTTATAGCTACAAAACATTTCTTAAAAAAGCCCACAATTACATTTTATTTAAAATTGAGAATAAATTAGCGCAAATTCCTCCTCCTATTTACGAAGGATTTCGATTATTTTCTAAGAAATTTTTTTCACAAGCAGCTAATATCCTTATCCAAGAAACTAAAACCATTGAGGGTGCTTATTATGAAGGGGTGGCTCTTTATGTTTTAGCATTATCTTTAAGATATTCTGGCGATAGCAACACGTCATATCCTTTATTATTAAAGATATTACGAGATTTTCCTTCATTTAGGATTTTATATCATCATGATAATGTTCATTATAATATTGCAGGCATTGAATTTGAAAATCATAACTCAAAGCAAGCCTTAAACCACTATTGGACTTTGGTCAGAGAATTTCCATATTCCAAACAACTCATCGCGGGCGCATGGCAACACATGGCTGCATGTTACAATGAACTTCATGAATACAACAATGCCTACCATGTGTTAAAAAACATAAAATTTACTGGAGCATGGACCGATGCAAAATTGCATTTTGAATTTGGAAGAACTTACATTGGACTGGGAAAGGGACTAGGTAAAACCAAAAAAGCCTGCAAACATTTAAAACAAGCAGCAAGCTTGAGCGTCTTACGAAAAAAAGCAACCACGTTAATGCAGGAAAATTGTACCAAAGAAAATGATGATGGCATGTTGAAATAATCTTTTTTTTATTATTTTGGAATTCTTTCTATTTCAGAAAAATGGTCAAACCCAGTATCAAAACTAACGATCGTTGCTATACGATAAGAATTCATCATTGCTATATGTAACGCGTCTCTTGCAGAAATTTTAGAATAAGCAAGAACAAGTTCTTTAGCTTGGAGTACTTGTTTTGCAAGGAGCTTAAAAGATCGGTATTCTGTATCATCAATAATAACTTGCAACCGCTTACTCATATATATGAGTGTATTATACTACTAATCATGAGTCAAAGTATACAATAAACCTAAAATTTCCCGTGACTTATAGAAGGCTCCATGTTATACGCAAGGCATTAATTATCTTGTTCTCGTGAAGGAGATTTTATGAAATCAATCGTTATATTAAGTGCATTTTTAGTTTCTGTTGCTGCAGATGCAAATATTGTGCGTTTTAGGCATGTTACAGATGGGATTTATAGAGGATCAAGACCAGGAAGTTGCACGCCTACCAATGAAAAGGGGTGCATAAACCCTGATACGAAACGCATGTTAAATCAAGACTTAGATTATCTAAAAACCGAGGGAGTTAAGACGATTTTAGATCTCCAAATGGATGAAAAAGACAATTTCAATGAAGCGCGCGCAGCAAAATCACGCAGTATTCAAGTTATTCATCTGCCTATTAATCCAATAACAGGTCCTGATACGAAAACGGTTACAAAGGCTATGGACACCTTAAATAACCAGAAACTCCAACCCATTTATGTGCACTGTGAACACGGAAAAGATAGGACTGGCCTTATCATAGGGCTTCACCGCGTGATTTACCAAGACTTCTCACCACAAGTTGCAATGAATGAAATGCTCTCCATTGGAGATGCGGAAGGGCTGTCTAGTTTTGACACAAGACTTGTCGGGTTACTTTTTGATTTTTGTATGAGGACACATGAGGATAAATACCTAATACGACAAAACTATAAATCTACAGTAGGATGTATTGTACCGTTCTCAGCACCTTTTTAAATTTTGTTATTGAAAAAAAGATTTAAAAAATCTTTCCTTTAAAAAATCTTTCTCAATGATACGCCGTTACATGTCCAATGGTTTTTTTGTTGGGGTCTAAAGAAATTAGATAGTCGTCCAGGAAAAACCCATAACGGCTTTTTTAGCTGCTTCAATCAAAAAAGACGGAAAAAAACCAAATTGCAAAGTAGCAATGGTCATGGCGCCAATCGTTAAAAGTGTGGGTAAAGGAAAAGAAGGTTGCACAACCCTAGCTGGTTCGCGCATATACATGAAAACTAAAACACGCAAATAATAGTATGCAGAAATTGCACTGCAAAGCACACCCAAGACCACTAGCCAAATTTCACCCGCTTGTATTGCAGAACTAAAAACCAGATATTTTCCTACAAAACCAGCTGTTGGTGGGATGCCAGCCATAGAAAGCATGAACACAGCCATCGCAAAACCAAGTATGGGGTGCTTAAATCCAAGACCAGCAAAATCCTCAATATCAATTCGCTTATCCCCTTGCTCAGAAATGAGCGCCACGATAGCAAATGCACCTAAATTCATAACGACATAAGCCACAACATACAAAAGAATTGCAGATAACCCATACTCCGAGCTGCTGCTGCTTAAAAACCCAACTAAAATATAACCGCTATGTGCGATGGAAGAATACGCTAGCATCCGTTTGATATTATTTTGGGTGAGCGCGATCACATTTCCTAAAAACATGGTTAGTGCAGCAATGACCCAAAGGACATCATGAAAGCGGGCTGCAAACCAAAACTCCGGAGAATTTGCGTCCTGCAAATTCGACACAATATCAATGTGCTGTGTATATCCCAAGGATAAAAACACTCGAACAAAAGCTGCAAAAGCAGCTGCTTTTAAACCTGTGGTCATGAAATTTGTAACAGTTGTTGGAGCCCCCTCATAGACATCGGGTATCCACATATGAAATGGCGCTGCTGCCACTTTGAATAAAAAACCAGATAAAACAAGAATCGCACCTAAAGAAAAAAGCGTGTTGTGCTCTGGAGTGGTTTTTACAAAATTTAAAATTTCAGTAACATTCATAGTACCTGTCGCACCATAAAGAAGTGCAATACCATAGAGCAAGATTGCAGAGGCAAGACTGCCTAAAACAAAATATTTAACAGCCGCCTCATTGGATTTAACATCAGCTCTACGAAAGCCAACTAACACATAAACACCTAAAGACATAATTTCTAATGCAATAAAAAGCACAACAAGATCTAATGCTGAAACTAATAACATCATACCAAGACATGAAAAAAGAAAAAGGCTGTAATACTCAGGATAATGGATGTTTTCTTTTTCTAAATAAGGATAAGAAGCAAGCACAACAAGTCCAGTTGATAAAATTAGAATCACATTAAAAAAATTTGAATAATTATCCGCAGCCAACATTTTGTTAAATAATGTTATTCCTGGCTCACCCCAAGTATAATGAATTGAATAGAGTGCAGCACCTAATGTTAAAAGCGCTGTAATATAAGTAGTAAGGTTACGAGGAAAGCTTTTTGCTACACCCACTATCAGCGAAACCATCCCTCCAAAGGCAATAATTAAATAAGGCAAAAGCCAAGCGATCTGTTCTTTGCTTAAAATGAGATTTTGGACTTTTATTAGTTCAGTCATCTTTTAAAACCTCACTTGTGTTAAAAAGGTTTGAATGGAAGTATTCATTTTAGACATAAATAGATTGGGAAAAATGCCCATTACAAAAATGGCAATAAGAATTGGAGCCATCACTAAACATTCGCGAAACGAAAGATCTTTTAGGTTTCGATTTGCTTCTTTTGTAATGGGCCCAAACATGACTCGCTGGAACATCCACAACATATAAACAGCCCCAAAAATCACACCCAATCCTGCTAAAACAGCAAAAAGTTTTTTTACTTGAAAGACTCCCATTAAAATTAAAAATTCACCAATAAATCCATTGGTTCCAGGAAGTGCAATACTAGATAGTGTTACGATCATGAATGCCACTGCAAAAATCGGCATGGACTTTGAAATCCCACCAAATTCTGAAATTTCTTTTGTGTGCCTTCTTTCATACATCATTCCTACAATCAAGAAGAGTCCGCCAGTTGAAATACCATGACTTAACATTTGATAAACCGACCCATTAATTGCAAGAGTATTTAAAGAAAAAAGCCCTAGCATCACATATCCCATATGGCTTACAGAAGAGTATGCTACTAGCTTTTTAATATCAGGTTGAACCATCGCTACGCATGCACCATAAATAATTGCAATCGTCCCTAAAATCATAAAGGCAGGCGCACAATACTGAACTGCTTGAGGAAAAAGAGGAAAAGCAAACCTCAAAAAACCGTATCCCCCAAGCTTTAGCAGCACCCCAGCTAATATCACAGACCCTGCTGTTGGTGCTTGAACATGGGCATCGGGCAACCAAGTATGAAGTGGAAAAAGAGGAACCTTAATTGCAAAGGATAATGCAAAAGCTAAAAACATTAATGTTTGAGGACTATAAAATCCATTAAAAGGAATTTTAAGTTTATAGAGTTCAGTTAAGGATGCGGTATAAGTTCCAAATTGAGCTTTATAAAGTGACATTAAATAAAAGATCGCCACTAACATTATAAGTGAGCCCACTAAAGTAAATAAGAAAAATTTTGTGGCAGCATAAATTCGCTCTTTTGCACCCCAAATGCCAATTAGTAAGTACATTGGAATGAGCATTGCTTCCCAAAATACATAAAAAAGAATCGTGTCTAATGCTACAAACGCACCTAACATTCCAGTTTCTAAAAAAAGCAGCAGGAAATAATAAGACTTTATTTTTTCTTCAATGGCTTTCCATGAACTTAAAACCACAATCGGGGTTAGAAACGTTGTGAGCAAAATCAGCAGTAGGCTTATTCCATCAATACCAACAAAATAAGAAATGCCAAAAGCTGGTATCCAAGGCACTTGCTCTATAAACTGAAAGCCTGTGGATTGTTCATTAAAATGAGTGAACAAATAAAGCGAAATAATAAAAACCAATACTGAAAAAAATAAAGCTAAAATTTTTAAAAAAGTCTTACTCGCTGGACTTACTGTGGGAAAAACAAGTAATACCAATCCAAAAAAAAGTGGCAAAAAAACAAGCGCTGTTAAAGCATGGTTACTGAGAAAATCCATAAATAAAATACCCCACTGTAGCAAGAAGTCCTATAAGAATAAAAACTGCATAGAGCTGGAGCGCTCCTGTATGGAGTAATCTTCCAATTTCTCCAGCATATCTTGTAAAGCGCGCAAAATTTATTACAATACCATCAATTAAAATTGTATCTAGAATCTTCCAAGAAAAATCCGAAAGTCTTTTAATTGGTCTCACCAATGAAGCTTCAAAAAACTCATCCACATAATATTTATTTAAAAGAACTTGATACACAAACTTTGTATTTTTTATAACTTTTTTTGGTAAATTAGGATTTTTGACATAAAAATAATAAGCCCCGCCCATTCCTAAGGCTGCAATGAGCACAGAGACAAACATTAAAGCATATTCCATATTAGACGCTTCTAAATGCACTTGATGAGAAGATATTACAGGTGACAACCAGTGCTCAATCCAAGAATAATGTGGAATGCCTAAAAAACCGCCCAAGATGGAAAGAAAAGCTAAAACAAAAAGAGGTGCTAGCATAATGTTAGGCGATTCATGGGGTGACGCGTGGGGATCGTGCTCAGAAGACTTGTAGCGTGGTTCTCCTAAAAAAGTAAGGCATGTTAGTCTTGTCATATAAAATGCAGTTAAAAGGGCTGTAAGTGCACCAAAAAACCACAGCCAACTGCTACCAAGTCCCATGTGACTAGAATAGGCACTCCATAGGATTTCATCTTTGCTAAAAAATCCAGACAAGGGTGGAATCCCTGCAATTGCAACAGTAGCTACTGCAAACACTAAAAATGTTTTAGGCATATACTTTTGCAGCCCGCCCATTTTAAAAATATCTTGCTCTTCGTGCATTCCATGAATCACACTGCCTGCACCTAAAAATAGTAACGCTTTAAAAAAAGCATGGGTGACCAAATGAAAAATTCCAGCACTAAAAGCTCCTACACCACACGCTACAAACATATACCCAAGCTGGCTTACGGTGGAGTAAGCAAGAATTTTTTTAATATCCTTTTGAGTTAGGGCGATGGTCGCAGCAAAAAAAGCTGTAAACATTCCAACACCACTAATGAGCTGCATCGTTATTGGACAAAGAGCAAAAAGAAAGTTTAACCGCACAATCATATAAATTCCAGCCGTCACCATGGTTGCTGCATGAATAAGCGCGCTAACTGGTGTGGGCCCAGCCATTGCATCAGGCAACCAAACATAAAGTGGAAACTGTGCAGATTTTCCCATCGCTCCTATAAACAAACAAATGGTTGCAAGTGTTAGCCAGGAGGATTTGCAGGATGCAAATCCGACACAATCCAATGAAAGGTCGGGAGCGCTTGTTGCAGCTGCTTGTCTTAATCCTGCAAAATCAACTGTATTAAAAAGCCCAAATAAAAGAAAAATACCAATTAAAAAACCAAGATCCCCAATACGATTGACGATGAAGGCTTTTTTTCCAGCGGATGCTTTTGCAAGATCTTCATACCAGTATCCAATCAATAAATAAGAGCAGAGCCCAACCCCTTCCCAGCCTAAAAATAAAATAGGCAAGTTTCCACCTAACACCAACGCCAACATTGCAAACGTAAAAAGATTTAAGTAAGCAAAAAATTTTCCGGGAGTAGCGTCATGAGACATGTATCCAATAGAGTAAACATGGATCAAAAAACCCACACCTGTCACAACTAAAGTCATCATTGATGAAAGGGGATCCAGTCTCAACACAAATGGCACTGAAAAAGTATCTACCGTGAACCAAGTAAAAAGTGTTTGCTCAAAAAATCTTTGAGAGTTATCTAAAGTTTGTAGTTCCAAAAAACCTGCAACAGATAAAAGAAAGGATGCAAACACGGCACTGCTAGCAAGAATCCCAGAAGTATAGGCGCTAAAACGTTTTCCAAAAACTCCATTAATTAAAAAGCCAAGAAGTGGAAATCCCAGAAGAGTGCCTAACATTTTATTCCTTTAAGAGCTCAATACTTTCAGTTGAAACAGATTTTAAATTTCTAAAAAGAGCTATGACAAGTCCAAGCCCTACTGCAGACTCAGCAGCAGCTACAGTAATAATAAAAAATACAGCCATTTGTCCCGATAGACTCTCTAGTTCTCTTGCATATGCAACAAATGCTAAATTTGCAGCATTGAGCATGAGTTCGATAGACATCAAAATAATGAGGATGTTTTTACGAACAAGAACTCCAAAAAGCCCAGTAAAAAATAAAATCATTGAAAAATAAATAACATTTACCGTAGTCATTTCAGTGTTAATTTCCTTTTTGCAAGCGCAACAGAACCCACAATACCTACTAAAAGCAAAATAGAAGTGAGCTCAAAAGGCAAAATATAATCCGAAAACATTACAGTAGAGAGCACTTGAACATTTCCGCCAAGCCCTTCAATTTTAGCAGCACTAAATCCATCGTGTTGAGATAAAACTCCACCACTTCTTACACAAAAAATAAAAAGAACTAACAATGCTAAACACATCAAAGCTGCTGTAAGTTGAAAGGGTTTGCTTTTACCAAGATCGATATTTCTAATATCTGCATTTAAAAGCATAATTACAAAAACAAAAAGCACCATAATTGCCCCTGCATAAACGAGCACTTGAATTGCAGCAATAAAATGTGCTTGTAAAAGGGCGTAATTAGCTGCAACACAAAAAAACACTAGAACTAAACTAAAAGCACAAGAAATAGGATTTTTTCCTAAAACAACAAAAAGCGCAAAAACAATTGCTAGTGTAGAAAAAGCATAAAAGAAAAAATCTACTGAGTGCATATTTGCGTACGCAATCAATTCATTCATTTGTTTCCTCTTTGAACTAACAAGTCTTCTTTTGTATACACTCCCGAAGCTCGATCTTTTACAGCCATTTCATAAATTGTGCTTAATTTAATGGCATCTTTTGGGCATGCTTCTTCACAAAATCCACAATAACAACAGCGTAAAATATCAATTTCAAATGTTATAGGGTATTTTTCTTTATTGGGTCTTTCTCCAGCTTCAATGTGAATACACTCTGACGGACACACCGTCGGACAAAGCATGCACGCAGTACAGTTTTCTACTCCATTTACTGCTTTAATGTAATGAAGCCCACGATAGCCCGGAGAATACGTTCGTCTTTTTTCAGGGTATTCAATAGTAACTTTTTTAGAAAAAAAGAGATTTTTTATAGTGATATAAAGACCAAGCAATATTTCAAAAACATAAAACTTATTTATAAAACTTGTCTTTGTTTTTACAAGCATCGTTAAATCACCTTAAAATAAATTAAAAAACCTGTGACAACAATATTAGCTAGTGAAAGAGGCAGCATCACTTTCCAGCCCAAATTCATAAGTTGGTCGTAACGAAAGCGCGGCAAAGTCCATCGAACCCAAACAAAAAGCCACATAAAAAAACAAACTTTTATTGTAAAAGAAGCTACTTCTAAAAGAAGTTTTGCCCAATCCTGCAAATTAGAAAGGCCACTTACAAATGGAGTATGCGTAAGTAAGTTTGACAATGGAGCAATCAAGTAACTCATTCCAGGTAGCAAAAGATAACCTCCAAAGAAAAGAGTTACCACCATAGCAGAAGCCGTCACCATGTTCATGTACTCAGCCATAAAGAAAAGCGCAAACTTCATACTTCCGTACTCTGTATGATAGCCTGCTACAATTTCACTTTCTCCTTCGGGTAAATCAAAGGGCAGCCGATTTGTTTCAGCATATACACAAGTTAAAAACACTAAAAACCCTATTGGTTGAATAAAAACTCCCCATTGAGGAATAGAAAAAAATCCTAAAATATTCCAAGGATTGCTTTGAGCAACAACAATTTCTCTTAAATTTAATGACCCGCAAGCCATTAAAATTCCAATAATGCTAAGACCTAATGAAAGCTCATAACTAATCATCTGCGCAGAACTTCTCAAACTTCCTAGAAGTGAGTATTTATTATTGGATGCCCAACCAGCCATGATGATTCCATACACACCTAAAGACGCGATTGAGAAAATATAAAGAATACCGACATTCAAATCTGCGATCTGTAAATGCACGATCCGCCCATTGATCGTGATATCTCCTCCAAAAGGAACGACAGCGAATGTCATAAATGCTGGAGCTAAAAGTATAAGCGGTGCTAATAGGAAATAAAATTTTTCAACATGAGCAGGAACAAAATCTTCTTTTGCAATAAACTTAACGACATCTGCTAAGGACTGAAAAATACCAAAAGGGCCAACGCGATTTGGTCCAAGACGATTTTGCATCAGCGCAGAACCTCGGCGCTCAATCCAAACCATCAGTGGAACCACATTGAGCATAACAAAAACAACAAGAGCTATTTTAATTCCTGTTGCAATCCACTCAAAAATATCCATCCACGCTCCAAAAATTTATCCCCACATTGAAAAAACATCTAAAATGTTTTTTGAGTCGCCACGGGGCTCAATGGCTTTTAAAAATTTTTGTTCTTTTCCTTGCCAATTTACAACAGTTCCTGATTTCTCTGCATAAGAACAACTTGGTAAAACCACATCTAGATTTGCTATTTCTTCTTTTTGAAAAACCCCAAGTCCAACTAGAGAGTCTTTGACATGCTTTTTTAAATCTGATGGAAGAACTGCTCTGCCTCCATGCAATATAAAAGCGCAATCGTAGGTACCTTTATTTTCCCAAGGTTTTAATCCTAATGTTTCAGCGCCATGCAGATTACTTGTCTTACTTAACCTACGCAAAAGCTTGTCTTCGGGCTTGTCGTCATTTGCAGTTAAAATTTTTGGAGTACCAAAATAAAACATAGAAAAATCTTTAAAATGGTCTTTAGAAAATCTTTGTATAGCAGACATTTCTTCTAGTGTAAGATCGGTACCTGCCAGAACGAGCACTTTTCCAACTAGAAAAGATTTTGCTTTTTGTATTGCTGCCATCCAGTCTGTTGTGCTTTCCGCAATAATTGGTTCTATAATACGCAAAGGAGAATGGATGTAAGAAAAATTAAAACGACCCTCATCACATAACCACCATTTATTGATTTCCGGATTATAGCGAGGCATAAGCCTATAAACCACATCGTTTTCATGGTGGACCTCAATATTGCAACCTTGTGCACAACCCTCACATACGCTTTGTGTTTTCTTCAAATACCAAATTCGTTTTTTAAATCTAAACTCTTTTAAAGTTAAAGAGCCCGTAGGACAAACATCTGCAAGGTTTCCCGCATACTTTGTTTGTAACGGACCACCATCCACAGTAGTGATTTCTGTAAAATTTCCGCGGCGCAAAGCTACCATTTCCCGATATCCAGAAATTTCATCGCAAAACCGAATGCAACGTGTGCAATGGATACATCGATTCATATTTTTCTTAATGACTGACCCCATATCTAAATCAATGTATGTTCTTCTGTATTCCTCATACTTTGTATCGGAATGCCCATACTTAAAACTATAATCCTGTAAATCACATTCACCGGATTTATCACAAATTGGGCAATCTAAAGGATGGTTAATCAGCAAAAACTCCATCACAGAAGCTTGCATTTTTTTTACTTTTTCAGATTTGATGTGCACGACCATCCCATCTGTTGCTGGGAGTGAGCACGAGGTTTGAAGTTTTGGCATCTTTTCTACTTCAACCACACACATCCGACATTGTGCTACTACAGTGAGTCCTGGGTGATAGCAAAATCTTGGAATTTCAACTCTATTGCGGTCTGCAATTTGGATGACGTTTTCACCAGGTTTAAATTCGTACTCTTTTCCATCAATTATGCACTTGGGCATCGGCCACCTTTAATGTGTTCTTCAAATTCAGATTTAAATTTTTTAACAAAACTTGTCACAGGTCCTGCAGCTGCGTCACCTAAAGCACAAAGGGTTTTCCCATTGATATTATCTGCAACTTCAAGCAAAAGATCGAGATCAGACATTTTACCATGACCAGCTTCAATGCGATGAAGGACATCTTCCATCCACCGACAGCCCTCTCTACATGGCGTGCATTGCCCACATGATTCATGCGCATAAAAATGAGTGATCCGCTTAATCACTCGCACCATACACCAACTATCGTCTATTGCAATAATACCTGCGGAACCCAGCATGGTGCCAGCTTTTGCTAAAGCATCTACATCCAAAGCAACATCAAGTTCTTGTGGTGTCAGTACTGGAGCTGACGACCCGCCAGGAATAACTGCTTTTAGTTTTCGGTTATTACGGATTCCACCACAGTGATCAAAAATCAGTTCTTTTAATGTTACCGCACCACAAGCAAACTCATAAAGACCAGGTTTATTTACATGACCGCTTACGCAGTACAGTCTTGTTCCACCACTGTTTGAAAATTTTCCAAGTTTTGCAAACCACTCACCACCTTTTACTAAAATAGTTGGGATATTGGCCAATGTCTCAACATTGTTTACAATCGTTGGGCCACCAAAAGCTCCTTTAATTGCTGGGAATGGCGGCTTTACTCTTGGCTCACCACGCTTTCCTTCCAAGCTGTTGAGTAGCCCTGTTTCCTCCCCACAGATATAAGCTCCAGCACCCCGGTGCACATACATATCTAATTTGAATTGTGAACCCATGACTTTTGATCCTAGAATTTTTGCTTCATAGGCCTCTTCAATTGCTTTTTCTAAAATCAGCGCTTCTTTCACATATTCACCGCGGATGTAAATATAACTGATATGCGCTCCAATCGCATAAGCACCAATGGCAATGCCTTCTATGAGCATGTGAGGAGAATAAGTCATAATAGCTCGATCTTTAAAAGTTCCAGGCTCGGACTCATCTGCATTACAAACTAGATATTTAGGAGCTGACGACTCTTTAGGGATAAAGCCCCACTTCATTCCTGTAGGAAAACCCGCACCCCCACGTCCTCTTAAGTTTGATTTTTTAACTTCGGCAATAACCTCTTCTGGAGTCCTGTGGATCGCATTCTTTAAGGCTTCATAACCCCCATGTTTTTGGTAGTAACTTAATGGAGCTGCTTCTTTATTATAAAAAAATTTAGATACAATAATTTCTGACATCTGTTTAATCCTTAAATTCTTCTAAGGTTTTATCTAACCGATCTTGGGTTAAATTCTCATAATAATCGTCGTTAATTTGCACACATGGAGCAGTTCCACAGGCTCCTAAGCACTCTACTTCTGAAAGTGTGTATTTCTTATCCCTTGTTGTTTCTCCTGCAGAAATACCTAATTTTTTTTCACAATGAGAAAGCAGCTCTTCTCCACCCATCAATGCACAAGAGATGTTGGTACAAAACTGTAAGTGGTATCTACCAACTGGCTTTAAGTTGTACATTGTATAAAATGTAATGACCTCCCTTACCACTGGAGGAGGAATATCAATGGCTTGTGCTACTTCATCCATGAGTTCATTTGAAACCCATCCAAATTCTTTTTGAGCGCTGTGAAGAGCTGGTAGGAGCAATGCTTGATTGGTGGGATATCGCTTTTTTAATTTTTCAATTTCCTTATAAAAGTTTTCTGAAAGAATTTTTTTTGTCATAAGATTCTACCGATCTAGTTCACCTGCAATGATGTTGATACTACCCAAAGAAGCAACAAGGTCTGCGATTTTTTGTCCTTTAACCATGGGGTCTAATCCTTGATACATCCAAAAAGAAGGCGCCCGTACCCGAAGTCTCCAAGGAGAGGGGCCCCCCTTGCTTACGATATAAAAACCAAGCTCTCCATTTGGTCCTTCAATGCAAGTATACGCTTCACCTGGTGGCACATCAAAGCCCTCCATAAAAAATTTAAAATGATGAATCATAGCTTCCATGGAATTATACACACGCTGTTTTGGTGGAATTACAACTCGCTTATCTTCAACCCAAATAGGTCCTTTAGTAGGACACTTTTCTGCGAGTTGCTCTAAAATTCGTAAGCTTTGGCGAATCTCCTCCATCCTTATTAGATAGCGATCATACACATCCCCATTACTCCCAAGTGGGACATCAAACTTTACTTCATTGTACTTCAAAAGAGGGTCGGGCTCATCTCTTCTTAAATCGATATTAATGTTACTTGCTCTTGCACAAGGCCCTGTAAAGGAGTACGCCATCGCTTGCTCTTTTGTGAACTTGCCTATACCTACAGTTCTATCAATCCAAATTTTATTTTTTGTAAGGAGTTTATCCATTTCATTTATAGTTGGCCAAAAACGAGCGATCCATTTTCGAAGAGCAGGAAAAAAATCTGGTGGAGGTTCTTGCATAAGACCCCCAACACGAGTGTAACTAGTTGTAAGCCTAGCACCACAGAGCATTTCAATAAGTGTGTACGCTTCTTCTCTTTGGTGAAAACCATACAAGAAAAAAGAAAATGCACCTAAATCTACCGCATTAATTCCAATACAAACAAGGTGATCAATAATTCGCGCAATCTCTACACAAATTGTACGAATATATTTTGTGCGCTCAGGGACCTCTAATCCCATTAATTTTTCTACAGCCATCACATAAACAACATTATTCGCAAGGGATGAACAATAGTTCATGCGGTCTGTGTGTGGAATAAACTTATGATAAGTCGTATTTTCAGCGATTTTCTCTTTTGCACGGTGGAGGTAACCCATCTCACTAATTGATTTTTCAATTGTCTCTCCACTAAGCCGTACCATTACCCGAAGAGTCCCATGTGTCGCAGGATGTGACGGACCAATATTCATGTAGACACTGGCGTCATCATAGATTTCATCGCTGTCTTTTAGAATTGATCCCATTTTTAGTCCTTTAACAAATGGTAGGGGATTGGCTCACAATCTGAAAAAAGTTGATACTTTCTCCAATAGTAATCCTTACGCAACGGATGACCTTCCCAACGCTGATCCATTAAAATTCTGCGGAGGTCCGGGTGCCTCTCAAATCGGATTCCAAACATGTCAAAAACTTCTCTCTCGGCCCAATTTGCTCCAGCCCAAACTCCAACAGCCGTTGGAACAGTGTGCCCTTCTGCCACTCGTGTCTTTATCCGCAACCTTTGTTTCATTGCAGGTGAATACAGATTGTAAACAACCACAAATCTATCGTTGTAGTATTGTGTCGCTTTTGCATCACGCAAAAGCTCCTGGGGCGTATCTGGTGCGCCAAAATCGTCATATGCTGTGAGATCTGCTAAAAACTGGTACTCAAATGTATCTTTGGCAAAACTTAGAACCAATAGAATCTCTTCTTTATTAACCCATACAATCGGGCACCCAGCACGATCATTTTCAAGCGCCACAATTACATTTCCAAATTTTTGTTTTAGTACATCAAGCTGTTCTTGCTGTGTCATATTTTATACCTTAAAACTCTTTTCTGGTGTTTGGTCTCGTGCAGGTCTTTTGCGATTGGGACCATAATCCCCTTGTTTAATTCTTTCTTGAAGCTCCATTAGCCCATAGATAACGCCTTCAGGGCTAGGAGGACACCCGGGAATGTAAATATCAACAGGAATAATCATATCAATTCCCTGCAAGACACTGTAGGAATTATAAATTCCACCAGAGCATGTGCAGACTCCAAAAGCCATGACCCATTTTGGATCCGACATTTGTTCATAAATAGTTTTTAAGACAGGAGCCATTTTATTCGTGATAGTTCCTGCACAAATAATAAGATCACTTTGTCTGGGAGAAAACCGCACTACTTCTGCACCAAAACGTGACATATCATAATCTGCAGAAAGTGTTGCCATCATTTCAATGCCACAACATGATGTGCCAAAGGGTAGCGGCCAGAGCGAGTTTTTTCTCGCCCAATTCACAACTGTATCCAGCTGTGTTGTTAAAATTCCAGGCGATCCATCTTTAGGCATAAATCTCTCCTATAATGATTCAAAGTGTTTTGTTGGACTAATCCCATTCTAAAGCGCCTTTTTTATAAATATAAATATATCCTACAAGTAAAATAGCTATAAAAAATAACATTTCCCACACAATAAATGTATTGATTGCCAAGTATTTTCTAAAAACAACCGCCCATGGATAAAAAAACACACTCTCTACATCAAATAGTAAAAATAAAATTGCTACCAAATAAAATTTTACAGAAAATCTTCGACGAGCGTCTCCAATTGGTGGCACACCACATTCATACACTTGCATCTTAATTTTATTTGGGCGCTTAGGGCCACAGAGATGTGAAATGAGCAAAACCACCACACCAAGCGCCAATCCAACTCCCATTAAGATTAATACCGAAATATAAGCGCTCATCACTATTTCTCCTTTTCGTCTTTAATATTATTCCTTTTTAAAGGGAGTTCTATAAAAAAATCTTCTTTGTAACTATTCGATTTTTCAAGTAAAGAACACATATGGAATTTAAGCGATCCCACAGATCGTTGCACTCAATATTTATTAGTTTTATTGGCTTACTTTGTGTCCTCATCAGTTACTCGTTTTGGAAACTTATCTGGTTTGATGAGGTTTTGCAGTTTGCAATTGCTAGCTATGATAGCTCCGGCACTGCGCTGCAAGTGTTTTTATCTACTACAGGTGGCACAAACCATGGCCAAACCGGGGCTTACTTTTTAGCAGATTACTTTTTATTAAACTGGTTTGGCGCCAGTGAGTTATGGCTTAGACTTCCGAGTATTTTTAGTGGATTTTGGCTTTTTTTAAGCGCTCAAAAACTCTACAAACAGTGGCGTCTGCCGTCTTATTGGCAAGTTTTTGGAATGCTCTTATTGTTCACAAACCATTGGATTATGGACTTTGTAAGCGAGGCAAGGCCCTATCTACCCTTAGCTGCTTTTTCTGTTGGAACATTTGCATATTATCATATTTCTATTGAAAACCGTAAAAAATGGCAAAATTATATCTGGGGATATGCAAGTGTGTTAGGGGGCTGCGTATTTCATCCTTATTTTTGTTTGTATTGGGTGTTTTCAATTTTTATAGGTTATTTCTTTTTAAAATATGTAAAAAAAGAACATACACCAATTTTAAAACACCTTGATCCTGTCCTCGTTTGTGTTGGAACTATTGTCTATTTTTACATTGCCTTTTCTACCTGGCTTGGGCATATGCCTAAACATGGATTAGATCCTTTTTATTTTGTTCCCAAAAATCACTGGTTTCCACGTAGAGTGGTCTCTATTCATTTTGAGTCTTTAGCTAAACTTAAAACACCGTTTGTGCTTGCACTATTATTTTCTGGGATTGGTATCTTTTACTATTCAACTTTTAAAAAACTTAAAAATAAATTTATATATACCTATTTCCTCATTGGAGGCAGCTTATCGATTACTGCATTGCTTGTTTATCTGTCTTATAAAAGCCCTTATTGGATCTTGGAGCGGCAATGGATTGCCTCCATTGCATTTGTATTGATTGGTAGTACGTTTTTTGCTTATCTTTTTTCCAAAGTAATCCCTAAAAAATTAAATATAATATGGATGATAATATTATTCTCTTGGATAGCCTGGCATTCTTTAAGTGTTGCGAGTACCCACATTCAAAGAAATTTTGCTTATTTTAAAAATAAAACACCAACCACAATACAGGAGCCAAGCACGCCGCCACAAACAAATGGAGAATGGGAAAGTCTAGCACGAATGAATTGTGATCAAGGTGGTCCGGTGTGGAAAATTTTTCAATACTATTATAAGCCAATAAACATTAATAGCTTGCATGATTAAAAGTAGCTGTATTACGACAGTATTATCACATGAAAATTGAACATTATAAGCTACACAATAAAATTGAAGACGAGCACTGGTGGTTTTGTGCAAGACGGACCATTCTAAAAAATCTTATACAAGAAATCTTACCCCCATCAAAAGATGTTCGAATTGCTGATATCGGCTGTGGTACAGGTGGAAATCTTTTAGTTCTGTCAAAATACTATTCTTGCATTGGACTGGACTCTTCTAAAGATGCAATAGATCTTGCAAAAAAAAAGAATACTAAAGTTCCGTTTATGTGTGGAGACAGCCCACAAGCTCTTAATGGTATGGGAAACAAAATTAATCTTGTTTTAATGGCAGACGTTTTAGAGCATGTTTTGGAGGATCAAAAGCTCTTGGAGAATTGGGTGAATTTTGTTGAACCCGGGACATATTTTATCATTACAGTTCCTGCCAAACCTAAACTTTGGTCTAAACATGATGTGAGCTTCGGACATCACAGGCGGTATGACTTGGATAGTTTTCAAAAGCTTTTCACTGGACTACCAGTTGAAATACTGCTCTCTTCTTATTTTAATTTTTATCTTTATCCATTTATTAAAGTCATGCGATTTATAAAAAACCAACTCTCAGTTTTATCTGGGACCAGACCAGAGAGCCACCACACTGATTTTTTTCTTCCCCCACATTTTTTTAATAAAATATTAGAAAATATTTTTGCCTTTGAATTTTACAAGCTCTTAAACCTTTTAAGAGGAAAAACAACACATGGCTTTTCTAATGGAGTAAGCTTGATATGTATTTTTCAAAAAAGAAAAGGAACCCCATCCAATGCATAACCATAGTATTATGTCGGATTTGCAGAACACAAACTTTTCGGTAGAAGTTTCTGTGGTAATCCCTTTATATAACGAGGCTGAAATTATCCCAGAACTCATTGAAAGAACCGTTAAAAGCTGTCAGGATCTACACACATCCTTTGAATGCATCTTAATAAACGATGGTAGCACAGATCGCACCTTAGAAGTACTGGTCCAATATAGCTCTCAACTTCCACAGATTAAAATTTTAAACCTTTTTAGAAATTTTGGACACATGTCTGCACTTAGCGCAGGCCTTGCAGTTGCAAAAGGACAGGCCATTGTTTTAATGGATGGAGATCTACAAGATCCTCCAGAACTCATTGTAAAGTTTTTTCAAAAATGGAAAGAGGGTTTTGATGTAGTCTTAGGTCATCGCTCTAAAAGAAAGGAACACTACCTCAAAAGAATAGCAACCCAGTGTTTTTATTCTTTGCTAAAAAAATTAGAAGAAATAGAAATACCAACTCAAGTTGGAACCTTCAGCCTTATGGATAAAAAAGTAGTAGAAATCTTAAATCAAATACCAGAAAAAAGCCGATTTTTTTCGGGATTAAGAGCATGGGTGGGTGGGAAAAAAGCAATTGTAGAATATGAACGCGAAAACCGAAAAAAAGGAAAAAGCCGTGTTGGTATACTTGGTTTATTTCGATTGGCACAAACAGCACTTATTTCTTTTTCAAAAGCCCCATTAAGACTGGCTAGCGGAATTTCTCTTTTGTGTGGATTTGCTCTTTTTTTAATTGGGATAATAGCTGCTCTTGTTCGAATTTTTACTGATCTTGCAATTCCAGGATGGGCTACTTATACCACTCTTATTGGACTGATGGGTTTTGTACAGTCCATGGCACTATTTATTATTGCGGAATACATTGCAGTTATTTTTGATGAAGTAAAAGGAAGGCCTTTGTTTTTAATTCGAGAAATCTATGAAAATGGGGTGATGTTTACTACCTCAAAAACTCTAAAGAACGAGTAAGAAATCCCATGAGAGGGTCCCAATATATTCCTAATGTAATCACTGGAAACAGGATCAAGATAAGTGTTGAGTAAAAAGGCACACGTTCTTTTAAAGGACTGCGCACTACAGGAGTTGAAAAAGCTAAGATCCGCTTGATAAGTAATAAACAAGAAGCTAAAGACAACACCCAATTTATAGCACTTATTATGGCTAACCAGTAAATTTTGCTTTTAATAATAGTAGCAAAAACATAAAATTTCCCAATAAAACCTATGAGTGGCGGAAGACCCACTAAACTTAATAGAAAAAAACATAAAACGATTGCAGCATAGGGCTCATTTAAAATAAGTCCATTTAATGTTTCTACAGAATCTATTTTTACTTTATGCTGTTGTTCAGAATTTAAATTATCCGGAGCATGTGCATAATGCAAAAGTGACAAACTAGACTGTGTTGTGAGGTGAATAGTAAAAAATATTCCAAGCATAATAAAACTAAATGCAGCCAACATAAAGAATGATGTCGCTAACCCGTGATAGTTCATAACGCAAAAACCTATTAAGACAAAGCCTATTTGTGACATACACAAAAAAGCTAATACTTGCTTCAAATTTGTTTGATAAATTGAAGCAAAACTTCCTATGGTCATGGTTACAGCTGCAATTCCCATAAAAAAATCAGGCCATGGTAAAGAAGCAAGGGGGCTCCATTGTAACTCCTGCCTCACACTAAATATTTGAAAACAAATTTGGAAAGCCAAAGCAACTGTGCTTACAAAAGGTGCAACAGACAAGAACGATGAAACAGGTGCTGGAGCACCTCTAATAACGTCTACAAATAAAAAATAAAACGGGAAAAGCGCTATACGACAAGCAATGGCGATAAAAAGTATTCCAAAAGTAATCCATAAATAAAGTGGGGTGACCTGCAGTAAGCTCAACTGTTTGTGAATTTCTAATATTGAAAAACTTTTAGTTGCTCCATAAAGCATGGCAATACCTAAAGCAAAAAAAGTGCTGCATATTGTACCTTGAAAAAAAAGCTTTATACCTGCATCACTAGAAGCAAAAGACTTTCTATTAAATGCTGCTAATACACTGAAACAAAATCCAGCAGTTTCGTAAGTTAAAAAGGATATGAGGAAATTTTGCGAAGAAGACAAAAGGCACATGCTAAAAGTGCTTAACAAAATTAAAGAATAAAACTCAGTGAGATCATTGACATGTATTTCAGAAGACAACCAACCCATGAGCACTACAATAAAAGCAATAAACAAGAGCAAGCTTTTAAAAAATAAGGATATGGAATCAACTAAAAAAATATTTGGAATGGCTTGATGGGCTTGTTGATCCTGTATCAGCACACTACAAATAAGGGCGGTTGTTAACCCTAACAAAGGAAGCGCTACCCATTTTTTAAGATTCTTTTTCTTTTGGTTAAATACCAATATCAATAGTGTAGTTAAAAACAATACGGCCTCTGGTAAGAGCCACTTAATTTGTTGGAATATCTCGGAAGAGTTTTGATTTATCATAAATTATTTTTGTGGTCCTAGAGAGGATAAGATTTGATTTATAGTTGCTTGTGAAAACTTAAGTAATGGAGCAGGATAGGTCCCAACAATAAAGCAAAGTATCACAAGCGGCAAAAGTATTAACTGATCCCTTGGAGTAAGATCTGTTATAGATGTAGTATGTTTATGTGGCTGTCCAAGGATAAGACGCTTGTACATCCATAAAAAATATCCCGCAGTAAGGACCAAACTAAAAATTGCAATAATTGTTAAGCTTTTTCGAAATGGAAAAACTCCTAAAAAAGTTAGTAAATCTGAAACAAAGGCGCCTAGACCCGGTACACCCAACGCTGAAAAAACAGCAATTGTAAAGAAGGCTGTTAAAATAGGTGCTCGAAAAACAATCCCACCAAAAAAAAGCTTTCCATCTACACCAACCAACCTGTACTCACCAGACCGCACACCAATAATACCAACCAAGAAAAATAAAAGACCTACATAAATACCATGAGATAATAGCCCTAGTAAGGCCCCATGAAAAGCAGTTGCAGAAAAAACACTCAACCCGAGAACTGCAAAACCAATATGACTAATACAATTATATGCAATAATTTTTCGAAGATCTTTTTGCCCTAACGCACAAAAAGCGCCATAGAGAATATTAATTGTACCAATTATTGCTATGACAGGCGCATACTGGTGAGTGGCTTCTGGAAAAAGAGAGTAGTTTACACGCACTATTGCATAAGCTGACGTTTTAATAAAAAGAGCCGCGATCAACACTTTTAAACTGGACGGCGCCTCAACAAGTACATGTGGAAACCAACTGTGAAAAGGAACTATAGGTAAACGAATTGCAAAACCTAAAAACAGCAATCCAAACGCTAATGGCTCAAGCCTAAGCTCTCGATTTCCAATTGTAATTTTACTATTTATAAACTTGCCGCCAATTAATTCCATTAAATTAAAGCTATGTGGACTAGCACTATAGTATACTGTTAAAAGCCCTAACAAAATTAAGCTACATCCCACTAATTGATAAATAAAAAACTTAGTAGCACTATATTCTTTATTTTCACCACCCCAAATTCCAATTAAAAAATAAATGGGAAGCAATGAAGAAAGCCAAAAAGAAAAAAATAAAAATAAATCCTGCGCAACAAAAATTCCTAGAATACTAGTTTCTAAAAACAGTAAAAGAGAAAAATAACCCTTCGCGCCATTATTCTGGTCCCAACTAGAAATTATACATAGTAAAAACAAGAGAGAAGACAATGGAATAAAAATTAAGCTAAGCCCATCGACTCCAATTAAATAAGAAATATTGAGAGTAGAAATCCATGCAAAACTTTCAATATACTGCCTTTCCCCTACAGTAGGATCAAAGTGTGTAACTAAAAAACAACTCATTAAGAAAGTAAGAAGCGTAGTACTAAAAGCAATAACACGATGAACCCCTTTGTAAGCAACTGGAATTAATATTGTTATAAATGCCCCAAATAGCGGCAAGAAAACAATTAAACTTAACAAAAAATGAATCACACTCCCAACCCCCTTAATAAAAAATGAATAATGATCACACTAATAAATAATAGTCCCACTCCTAAATAAAATTGCACTTGTCCATTTTGGATTAAGCGAATAGCTTTACTAATACTCACAACAGAAAAAGCAAGTCCATCTACAATTATTTTATCTAATAAATGGTCCTCAAACGTATGAAATATTTTTTTAATCCATCTTGCAGGAGTCTTCCAAATAAGCAGGAGCACGTTCCTTAAAAAAATATCTTCAACAAAAGAAAAAAGCATTACCGCTATCACATAGCCTTTTTTTAAAGCAATATCCCAAATCAAAGACTTTTCTTCTAAAAATCCTAATTTTTTAGAAATATTTAAACATTGCTTTCTAAAATGCTCTGCTGCATCCGAACTTCTAAAAAACCAAAGTAAACTAATAATAAATGGTAATAAAAATACTAATACAGCAGCCCCCTTCATTATAAAAACCGTCTGATCCGGTAATTCAGAATACATTTTGGTATCTAAAAAATTGCTTGGCAGAATATTTTCAAAGCCTAAAGTTAACAAAACAGAACTGAGCACTAAAGTTCCAAACGGAATCCATAATGCCCATTGAGGCTTCGATTTGCTAGACTTTCGAGAAGCAATTTCTTTCAAAATTCTCCAAACCGCAAATCCAATAATGCAGTCTGATAATATTTTCATTCCTAGTAAAACCCAAAACACCCAATTTAAAGTGTCTGAATCTTGTTTAAGTCCCAAGTAAGTTAACCCCAAATATTCATGTGATCTAGCCCAAAACAAGCTACTTCCTGGTACACCAACTAATAAAAACCCAGCTATGTATATGCACCATTGAATAGAAGCTTCTCCTTTCTCAACTTCAAGCAATACGTTTATTAATAAACAAAGAATAGTGACAGCACTAAGTGCTAAAGCTTGTGAAACAGAGAGCAACCCAACCAGTCCAGATAAAAATAATGATCCTGAAAAATAGCTTACAAGCCATCCACACAATCTAAGCGGGTCTTTTTCGGATAACATTAAGAAACCAGCTAAAATTACAGTTAAAGCAGGTAAGAAAGCTGCAAAATAAAAATGTGGAATTGTAGAAATAATTGGGGATATCTTTAAAAATAAAGCTGCTGGCAAAAGAATATGGACAACTAAAAAAATAGGTGTTGCAGAAAATTTTGCTTCTGCAACGTAACGTGAAACAAAAAGAAACGGAATTTGAAAACTTTTAAGCATCGCTCCTAAAATAAGACTACTAGTTGTTAAAATGAAGCTGGCAGAAGGCTCCATAGACGGAGCCATTTTCTGGATCGCTTTAAAGTCTAAGCTTTGATATTCTAAAAAACACCCTAAAAGTCCACAAAGAAAAAACCCTTCTGCTAAAATATTTAAGCAAATATATCGAAAGGAAACATTTGCTCTTACATCTGAGCCATAAAGACTAAACCCAATGACTAAAAAGGACACAAAAGTAACCAATATCCATCCAAAATATAAAACCAAAAATTGAGTGGAAGTAATAATTAAAAAAACCCCTAAAGATAAAAGAGGCAAGAAAGCTCTTTCTAAGGAAGATGTGGGATTTTCCTTTCTTAGACAATTAAATAAAGTAAAATAAGCGTGTGCTGCAATTACTAAAGACAAAATAAGCCAAAAAAATGCAGAGACAGATTCTAAGGTAAAACCAAGAATAAAATTTTGATCTGTTGCAACTGAAAACCAATGACTATCCCAACCAATTTGAGCAGAGTTTTCTAACAAAATCCAATAGCTCCAAATCGCACATCCTACTTGAATTAGTGAGAATACAAAACCTACAATAGTAGCATAAAAGCGAATGTGATTAAGAAAAAAAAGCTGAACCAACAACCACGTTACTAAAACTAAAGCAACTACTAAAAGAAAATACTGGTTCAAGTGGTATCCTTAGTAATCGCTTGAGTTGACAGCTTTTGTGAGAGTTTTTGAATATCAATGGTGTGGCTTGTTAGGAATCTCCTATACGCTAATGCCATCCCAAGTATTAAATAAAGAAAAAATACAATGCCCACACAAAATGCAAATAAAAATCCTTCGGAAGTCTCTAAATTCTCATTTAAAGCAGAAAAAATAATAATTACTCCACTACCTAAAGTAACTACCGCCATAAGTATAAAAATCATGCTTTTGCGTACAAGTGCAGCGCTAAGACCGATCCCAATCAGCAAACCAGACAACATAAACAAGTGTTCAATTGGAATCATTTGGAATCCTTATTAAGAAAAGTGCACCAACTATTACAACAAGAATCATAATAGAAAAAAACTCAAATACAACGAGTTGGTTTTTCAATAAAAACACTCCCATTTCTTGTGCACTAATAACTGGAGCATTTACGGGAACAGCACGTGACAAGCCCAAATAGGAGCCGTTGTGCTGGGAGGAAATCCACGGTAATTGCATTAAAATATATCCTACACCTAATCCTAAGCTAAGACCTAAAAAAATACTTCCGCCTTGAACAATGAATCCCACACGCGATTTTGGTTTTAAAAAGTTAGTATCTTTTTTGTCGTGTCCTTTAAAATTACCAACCATATGACTAGAAATGGCAAGTAAAAAAATTGGCAAAATCGCTGCACATGCAACAATAAAAACCGCTAAATACTCAGCTTTGAGATAAAGTAAAATTACTGCCACGCAAATCAATTCAATACAAAAAGCAATGCTTGCCCTTAATAAATTTTTTGTTATTGAAATATAAATTGCAAGCCCAATTAAAAGAAGCATGCACCCATATGTGATCCAAATTTCAAAATCTAAATTCATTTTGTGTTCTTCCGAATGTTTTCTGCTTGTGAGCGCCTTCTTCGTTCTAACTCAGCTCCTACGGGGGATTTGGTTAATTTGTTCAGCTCCTCTACTAGGGCTTCGCTCATGGCTTGCTGCTTAGTCCATTTTTCTCTTAACTCTTTTGTAATCCAGCCACGCCCAAAGCTTTGGATTAAGTCGTTTAATCTATACACAGCACCTTCATACTCACGAGTGTGCTGTAAGCTTTTAGTTGGGCAAATCTCAACACAAAGTCCACAAAACATACAACGTGAATGATCAATATCAAAAACTGAAACCCATTGCACATTTCTTTCAGAACCCGTTTCCGTTTCAATATGTATACAATCCACTGGGCAAGTTTCTTCACAAAATCTACATCCAGAACAGCGTTGAATATCATTAGACAAAAATCCTCGATACCGGGGAGGGAGATCTTCTGGCATTCGAGCGCTAATACGATCAGGATATTCTTCAGTCATTCCCTTATGACGATCTGTCGCCCCAACAAGATAAGGAAACGTATTCTTTAGAGCTAAAAATAATGAGCACCAGCCACGCCACACGACTCTAATGAAAGAATGGTTTTTATTCACAGAAAATCACTTATCCCCATGCCTCGCGTCATTGCTAACCATAATAAACATAAAATAGTTCCCAATAAACCTAGCGGCGTTAAGACTCTCCAAGACAAATAAATCAATTGGTTTATACTCACGCGCGGCAAAGACCAGCGCAGCCAAATTGAGAAAAATACAATAATAAATAGCTTGAGCAAAAAATATAGCCACTCGATCAACGGTGCTGCTTTTCCAAATGACTGTAGGCCAAATGGGGTCTGACCGCCTCCTAAATAAACTACAATAAAAAACGCACAAGAAAGATAAAATGTTGCATATTCAATGAAAGAAAATATTGTTTTTTGTAAACCACTATACTCTGCTACTACTCCTTGCATAATCTCATGTTGAACAAATGCCAGGTTAAACGGAGACCGATTTTGCCATATATATAAACTCAAAAATAAAACAATACACGAAAGCATCGCACCTGGATTATGAAACGCTAACCACTGCCAAGGTAAACCACCTTGTTGTTCAACAATCGTAACCAAATTAATACTTCCTGAAATCAACACCACGGGTAAAATAGAAAAAGCTAATGGAACAATATACGTTATAACTAAGTAAAACATCCTAAAAACCGACAAAACACTCCATTGGCTTTTTATTCCATAGCCACTCCAAAAAGAAATCAGATGAGAGGCGAGCATCATAATTACAATGAAAACCAGACCTGAATCTAAGTTGGTTACAATCCAATGAGATGTAAACGGAACATTTAATAGCGCTAAAAAAACACAAAGAAGTGTTAGAAACGGACCAAAAAAATATAGGAATCGCTCTTGCGTAAGAGGTAATGCATTTGTTTTAAATAAGGACTTCAATATATCTGCAAATGGCTGTAACAATCCAAGCTGACTCACACGATTAGGGCCTATTCGCATCTGGATATGCGCACCAAGCTTTCTTTCAAAGAGTTGCATTGCAAGCACTGGAGGCAGCACAAGACAAAACCAATAAAAAAGTATTGCCAAAATAAGTGCAGCAGCAACAGGAAGTGGCACGGCAAAAAAAGAAGACAAGTACATCGCTAATGGACTAATATTTTTAAGATCAATCACCTGTCTACCTCTGACACCAATACATCAAATGAACCGACTATTGCGGGGACATCACTTAACAACTCTCCTTTTAAAATATCAGGAAATAAATTAAGCACACAAACTGAAGGTGCTCGAATTTTAACACGAGAAGGACTTTTATTGCCCGCACTTTGAATATAGACCCCAAGCAATCCACGTGGACTCTCAACACTTGAATAAGCCTCTCCTACAGGTACCTTAAAATAACGTGGCAACGGGGTCTCATAATCACCTGCTGGGATTAAGTCTAGTACTTGCTTAACTAGAAACATGGATTGCTTGATTTCTTGAAGTCTTATCCAATAGCGGTCATATGCATCTGCAACTTGCCCTTCTTTAACAGGGATTTCAAAAGTTAAGTGATGGTAGTTACTGTAAGGAAATGCTTTTCTTGCATCGTACGCCAGACCACAAGCCCTTAAGTTAGGCCCTGTAATACCACAATTAATTGCTTTATTTAAAGCGATTTTTCCTACATTTTTTAAACGTCCCTGAAAAATTGGGTTTAAAATTAAAAGTTCATCATATTCTTTTAGTTTTAAAGTAAGATAATCAATAAACTCATATGTTTTTTCAATAAAACCCTCTGTCACATCCACCGCTACACCACCAATGCGAATGTAGTTGTAAGTAAGTCTTGCACCGCAAAGCATTTCAAAAAGATTATTAATTTTTTCCCGATCTCTTAATGTAAAATTTAAAAATGTAGTGGCACCAAGCAAGTTTCCTAGGTTTCCCAAATACAATAAGTGGCTTGCAATGCGATTGAGCTCACAAACGACTATGCGAATATGTTGTGCTCGCAAAGGAACTGAAAGCGCTGCTAATGATTCCACCACCAGCGCATATGCCAAATTGCAATGGATTGCCGCTAAGTAATCAATACGATCAGTATAAGGCATAAAACCAAGCCAACTCATTCTTTCAGCAATCTTCTCAATGCCGCGATGTAAATACCCTACTTCAAGCACTCCCTCTATCACTACTTCACCATCTGTAACCGTACGTACTTGTAACGGCCCAATAGCAAGTGATGGATGGGGCCCAATATTTATAGAGAGTGAATTTATATCTAATGAACTCATGGGCGTGAATGCTCCTTGCGTAAAGGAGGGCGGTGATGTTCTATCCCTTGATAAACTTCAGGATACTTATAGTCCTTCCTTAACGGGTATCCACTCCAATCTTCTGGTAGCAACAAATGACTTAAATTGGGATGCCCATCAAAGAAAATTCCAAACATTTCTGCGACTTCTCTTTCATAAGAAAAAGCACTATACCAAAGCTTTACTACAGAAGGTAACGAAGCGGCATATCGGTTTACAGCAACTTTAATATTTAATCGCTGCTTAGAGTCCCCAAAGGATTTGCGTGATGCAAATCCGACATCATACAACGAGGAGAGTTGATAGATCACTAAAAATTCCTGATCCATATCTACAGCAGTGATACATTCTAAAAAATTAAATTGGAAGGACGGGTCTTCCTTACAAAAAGACAAAACCTTCAGTAAAGAAGGGGCCTCTATATGAACAAATGGAAAAAACAATAATTCACCAGCTCCAAGAATAGAGTCCTTAAAGCTTTCCTCTAATTTATGGATTAGTTTACGGACTTCTGTCATCACTTTGTACACTCACTAATGGTTCCCGAACTAAATTACGCTCGGATTCAATTTTTCTTTGAAGCATGATGAGACCATTTAAAATAGCTTCCGGACGTGGAGGACAACCAGGAACAAAAACATCCACTGGTATGATTTTATCCAAGCCACTCACTGATGAATAAGAGTATTCCCAACTAAAAAGTCCACCACAATTTGCACAGCTACCTATCGAAACAACATAACGAGGCTTTGGCATTTTCTCATAAATTGATTTTAAGTAGGACGCTATTTTGTAAGTAATTGTTCCAGCCACCAACATAAGATCTGCATGCCTAGGTGAAACCTGTGGTATCGCTCCAAAGCGCTCAATATCAAAACGCCCACCCGCAACCTGAAGAATTTCGATCCCACAGCAAGCCAAATCCATCGTTAAATACTCAATTGAATATTTTTTGGCCCAATTAATTGCTTGGTCAAGTTGACTAAATAGCACATATTCAGGAAGTGCTTTTGTTAATTCACCCATATTTTACTCTCTTTTATAGGTCCAACTTAAGTCGCCTTTAATCCATACATAAACTAATGCAATTAAAAAAATTCCTAAAAAAAACAATAACGCTATTAGAACAAATCCAGAATATCCCTCAATAACATACCTTCTAAATAAAGCAGCTGCAGGATACAAGATTAATGCACCCAGAAAAAATAATGCGGATAAGATAATAAGTTTATAATCACTTAAAATAACAGGAGACCACGGATTTGCTTTATCTTGATCCACATTAAAAGGAGTTTGAAAAGCCGCATCCTTTTGTTCTTGTGAAACTAATTTATTCACCAAAAACAAAAGGCCAAAAAACACACATCCCCATGCTACCATCACAAAATGTGGTAAAAATTTTTCCACTTTTCCACCTTTCCGCTTTCTACTTTATAAATTATATTGCGCTAATATAAATGTCTAGCATCGTTCTTAATGAGTCCTTGATCCTGAGTTTGGTAGTAAAACCTCAAGATAAACTAGGATGGCTTTTATGGGCCTGTCAAACTCAGGAAAACCAGATTTCTAGTTTTTGACGCAAAATATCTACAGTAAATGGTTTAATAATATAACCTGTAACTCCTGCCGTAATTGCATCCATCATTTTTTTTTGATCGGATTTGATGGTTAGCATAATAAATGGAAGATTTTTATATCGTTTATCTGAGCGGATTTTTTTTAATAGGCCCATACCACTTAATTTGGGCATCCTCCAATCTGCCATTATAAGGCCAATAGAGGTATCTACTGCTAAAGCTTTCCAAGCTACTTTCCCATCAGGCGTTTCCGTAAATTTTGTAAAGCCTAATTTCTGGCAGGCCTCAATAATAATTTTACGGGATACTCGAGTGTCATCAACAACTAAAATATGGGTATTCAGATCAAGCATGATGTATTCACCTTAAATTACAAAATGTGGTAAAAATTTTTCCACTTTTCCACCTTTCCGCTTTCTACTTTATAAATTATATTGCGCTTATATAAATGTCTAGCATCCTTCTTAATGAGATTTTGGATCGGTCTACTAAACTTACGGTTATGGGTGGCACTCCGTCTTTATACACCTACTTATTAAAAGAAACCCTTGTAAAGAGTCAAACAAATTTTGTGCTTATTTGTGCGGATGCAGAAACCGCACAACTGTTTTACCAAGATTTAAAAACTTTTTTTGTTTTATCTAATAACTCAGACTTTTTAAAAAAAATCGACTTCTTTCCTGGATGGGAACATCTCCCATATCTTTCTTTTACTCCTTCCCTAAAAACGAGAATACGTCGAATTCGAGCTTGTCATCGCATTCACAACAAGTTACTTCGATGTTTGATTACAGATATTGTTTCTGTAAATCAAAAAATCCCAGCCTCACATTGGATTGAAAGTAGAACCTTTCCCTTAAAAAAAAATGAGCTTTACTTAAGAGAAGAAATCATTACTAAGTTAGAAAGTGCTGGCTACTCTAAACAAGATCCTGTTGAAGACGTTGGCACATATATTTTTCGAGGGCACCTCTTAGATGTTTTTTCTCCTTTAGAGCCCAAACCTTTTCGAGTTGAATTTTTTGGAGATGAAATTGAATCCATAAGGATGTATAACCCTCTTTCTCAAAAAACTTTACCTACTACTGAACAAATCAGACTAGACGAAATTATTATTATTCCTGTAACAGAGTATCCTTTTGATTCTGCATGTATTGCAGCTGCAAAACAAAACATAAAGGCATTTTGTGATCAGTTTGATATCTCAAAAAAACATAGAGATTCTTTCTTTGAGCGCTTAGATTTTAGAATTCAAGATCCCGAACTAGAATATTTAGCTCCATTTTTTACAAATCAAGATGGCGTTTCTATTTTAACGGAACAAGATGTCATTTTATACGACAGCTCTAGCATTGAAAATACCTATAACCAGTTTTTAGAAAAAACAAAAAGTAGTTTTCAAAAAGCAATCCAAGCAGGAAAAATTGTAGCGCCCGTTGAAAAGCTGTATGAAAACGAACTCAGCATTGCCTCACTTAAAGAAAGTGCACAGCTTACTTTTGAAAAAATTGTTATGGGAACTGAAACTGATCTTAGTGGAGCTCGCAAACTTAAAATCAATCTCTCTTTAGATTTGCCAAGTGATTTGCAACAACCAACAAACTCTCAAAATGCTGCTTTAAATCAGTTTATTGAAAAAATAAAAACTTGGGAAAAAGCAGGCCTTACTCGTGTAGTAGTAGCCTCAACTCCTTCACAAGCTAGCCGAATTAATTTTTTATTAAATCAAAAAAAAATCGCTTGCAAAACATGTGAGAGTTTCCAAATAGATGAAAAAAAACTCACACAAATTGTTACTGGCTTACTGAGTTCAGGTTTTTATTTTTCAGAGCAAAATTTAGTATTTATTACAGACTTTGAGGTTTTTGGATCCAAAAAGATAAAATCTAGGGCCTCTTTTTCTGAAAGCAGCAAAGACTCAAACTTTAACGCTTTTGTTTCTTCACTAGACGACCTCAATCCGAATGACCTGATAGTCCACAGACAACATGGAATTGGAATTTATAGAAACCTTGTAAAGCTTGAAATTGACCAGATCCACCATGATTTTTTGCTAATTGAATATGCGGGAGGCGATAAGCTTTACATTCCCATTTATCGTCTTGATCAAGTACAGCGGTATGTGGGCTCACCAACAAGTGTAAGCTTAGATAAGTTAGGGAATAAAAATTTTGAGAAAATAAAAGAAAAAATAAAATCAGAGCTCAAAGAACTAGCACACGAACTTTTACAAATTTATGCAAAACGAGCCATTCGAGAGGGTCATAGCTATTCTCCTCCAGATGAGACTTATCGTGCATTCGAGGCTAAATTTCCCTATGTAGAAACACCAGATCAATTAAAGGCTATCCAACAAGTGGAACAAGATATGCAATCTTCCCACATTATGGATCGACTCATTTGTGGTGATGTGGGATACGGCAAAACTGAAGTGGCAATGCGAACCGCCCTTCGTGCTGTTTTGGACAAAAAACAAGTCGCTGTTTTAGTACCTACAACCGTTCTAGCCCTACAACACGAGCAAGCTTTTCGAGAGCGTTTTCAGGACATTGCTATTACGATACATGTTTTATCCCGTTTTAAATCTTCTAAAGAAATTCGGGAAACACTACAAAGTATGAAAGATGGAAAAACAGATATTGTGATTGGCACCCATCGATTATTATCTCAAGATGTTGCTTTTAAGGATCTTGGACTACTCGTAATTGATGAGGAACACCGTTTTGGAGTTGAGCACAAGGAAAAATTAAAAAAACTAAAAATCAATGCAGATGTTTTAACCTTAACGGCAACTCCAATCCCACGTACCCTCAATATGTCTTTTGCAGGATTAAGAGACATCAGCATTATTAATACTCCTCCTATAGATCGGCTAAGCATCCGAACATACCTGGTCCGTTTTAATGAAGAAATTATTAGGAGCGCTATCCAAAAAGAAACCGCTCGTGGTGGACAAGTGTTTTATATTTATAACCGTGTGCAAAGTATCCACGAAATGGCTGAGAATTTAAAAAACATTGTTCCAGAGGCAAAAATTCTTGTTGCCCACGGGCAGCTAGAAGAACGTGACTTAGAAAGCAGGATGCTGGATTTTTATAACAAAAAAGCAGACATATTACTATGCTCTACTATCATTGAGTCGGGCCTTGATATTCCTAATGCAAATACTATTTTTATCCATAGAGCAGATACCTTTGGACTTGCCCAGCTTTATCAATTGCGTGGCCGTGTTGGCAGATCTCAAGCGCGAGCATTTTGTTATCTTTTACTTCAACCAGAAGGTGAAATTACTCAGGAGGCAAAAAATCGGCTTGAGGTTATACAACGCTTTGTAGAGCTGGGCTCTGGGTTTAAAATTGCTTCACATGATTTAGAATTAAGGGGGGCTGGAAACCTTTTAGGAAAAGCGCAATCTGGTCAAATTGCATCAGTAGGTTATGAGCTTTACATGGAACTTTTAGAGCAAGCAATTGCTGAACTTAAAAACCAACCACAAAAAGAACTTTTTGAGCCAGAAATTAATCTTCCTGCCCCGGCACTGTTAACAGAAAACTATGTGCCAGACATCCACCAGCGCTTAAGTTTTTATAAAAGACTATCGCAAGCTTCAGATTTGGATACACTGACTGATTTAGAAAACGAACTAAAAGACCGTTATGGTCAGCTTCCACAAGAAGCAAAAAACTTGTTCTGGCTTATACGTTTAAAGCAACTCTTAAGTCAGTATCATATTCAAACGCTTGTCGCTGGTAAAAACCGTACTGCACTTGAATCAAACCAAGAAATTAAACTTTCCCCTAAAAAAATGTTGGCTCTTTTTTCAAAACAACCCAGCCTCTATTCTTTTATTAGTGGCTCAAAAATTTTAATTAAAAAACCATTTCAATCTGTTGAACAACTCTTTAATGATTTAAATCAATTATTTTCTCAAGTTGCAGAGGATGAACCCCCATGTTAACGTTTGGTATAAGGACAGTTATATTCAATATAAATTGGGGGTACACATGCATCACTATATTGGGTCACTTTTACATCAAGCAAAAACTCCGGCAGTACTTATTCTAGTATTCATTTTTTCTTCTTTAAATGCTTTTAGCGCAACTGAACTTGCGAGAGTAAACGATAAGGTCATTACTTTAGAAGAATTTAATAACAAGTATCAGGAAAATTTAAAATTCTTTCGCTATAAAGTTCCAACAAAACGCAATGTATTAGAAGATCTCATTAAACGTGACCTTGGAGTACAAGAAGCAAAAAAATTAGGACTTGAAAAAGATCCAGAAGTTATCGAAAGAGTAAATACGGTTTTATACCACTCTTTACTAGACAAAAAACTTGCATCTAAATTTGAGGCCATACAAATAACAGACAAAGAGGTGGGTGAATATTATCAAAACAACCCAGAAATTCGCACCTCACATATTTTTGTACAAGTTCGCTTTGATGCAACCCCAGCACAAGACAAAGCAGCACAATCAAAAATTAAAAAAATTCAAAATATATTAACTGAAGCCTTAAAGAATGGAAAACAAACCTTTGCTGAAATTGCTCGTATGTACTCAGAAGGAGTTGCTGCTGCTGCAGGTGGAGACATCGACTATCAAACAAAAGACAAGCTAGACCCAGCATATTACCAGTCTTCTGTAAGTTTAAAAAAGGTAGGCGCAGTTGGTGATATTGTTCGGTCTCAATTTGGATATCACATTATTAAACTTACAGGGATAAAAGACCTTAAGGATGTAGACAAGGGTCACTACAAAAGAATTATTTTTGATGAGAAACGTGAAAAGTTTTTTGAAGCATACATGGATGAAATCCGAAAAAAATCAAAAGTAGTTGTAAACTACAACCTTCTTAATGAAAAATAAACGGTGAGTATTACGATTAGCCTTAAGGCAGGTTTATTATTCTTTTTGTTATGGGCACCTTTCACTGTTTACGCTGTCTTAGTAGATAAAATAGCTGCTATTGTTAATAACGATGTCGTTTTGAATTCTCATATTGAGCATTTTGAAAAAACAACTTCTTTAAGAAAAGAGCTCGATCCACTATTTGGATTTAGTTTGGAACTTGAAAATGCTAAACCCAATCGCAATCAAATTTTAGAGTTTTTAATTCAAGAGCATTTAATTGCTCAAAACTTTAAGGTTCAAGATAGTGAGGTGGAACAAGAAATTCAGTCCGTGCAAAGAAATAACAACCTTACAAGAGAAACCTTAGTGGAGTTTTTAAAATCTAAAGGATTTACTTTTGATGAATATCTTGAATTGATGCGCATAGGATTACAAAAAAGAACCTTGTTAGACCGAGAAATTCGAAGTCGTGTCAATATTAGTGACGACGACGTAAGAAACTATTTTTATAACCTAGCTATTAAAAGTTCGAAAGCTCCAATCGAATATCAACTTCAAATTATTTCTATTCATTTTAAAACTTATAAAAACTCATTCGCCGCACAACAAACAGCTGAAGAAATCTGGAGATCCCTTAAGCGAGGTGAGGCCTTTTCAGATGTTGCCAAACGAGCATCGGATGACTCCAGCGCACACAATGGCGGTGATTTAGGATATGTATCATATGAAACCTTAGATGAGGCATTAAGACCCTCTGTTCAAAAGCTCAGAATTGGGGAAATAAGTGACCTCATTAAAGGTTCTCAGGACTATAAAATAATAAAATTAAACGACATTCGATCGACAGAATCTCAAAAATTTTTGGAAATGAAAGAACAAATCAGAGAGCTTTTAGCAAAAGAAGAGTACAAAAAACAACTCTATCTATGGGCTGAAAGAATGCGCAACAACGCTTACGTACACGTTAATCCTTAGATGCACTCAAAAAATTTTTTTAAATCCTTGTCATATGGCCCAGGAAAGATTGCCGCACCTTTAGCATTTTTTTTTGCACCCGTAACGCATGCTAAAGACACTGCTTTTCCTTGGTACGCTTCAAATCCTAAACGAGCAAATGCCATGGCCTCTAGATATTGTGGTGGGGCAAAATCAAGAGGCAGAACTAAAACTGAAATATTTTTCTGTGATAGCTCTTTTAAACAAGCTTGAAACCAGTTAATAAGTGTTTTGTTTTTTACTCCACCACCAGCCAAAAAAATAACGTTTAACGTAGGTACTTTTGGCAGGACAAAATCCACATATGCCTTTGCCATAGTATATGCCGTTAATGCCGTAGCTTGAGCAACAAGATCATTTTTACTATAACCAGCAAAATTATTTTTCAAAAAACTTTCATCAAAAATTTCTTTACCTGTACTTTTTGGAGGAGGTGATTTAAAAAAAGATGAATTGGCAATTTTTTTTATTTTTTTCCAATTTACTGTTCCTCGCTGTGCATACTGCCCATCCCGATCAAACAATTGTCTGCCTTTGGTAAGTTTTTCAACTGAAAAATCAATTAATGCATTACCTGGGCCTGTATCAAAAGCAATGATTTTTTCTTTTTGATGCGCAATGCAGGTAAGATTAGCAATGCCACCAATATTTTGGATGGCAAACGGGATATATTTTTTATAAGGAGTGCTAACAGCACGTAGCCAATGGTAATAAGGAACGAGTGGAGCTCCTTGGCCACCTAAGGCAAGGTCGCTTTGCCTAAAAGAAAAAACAACTGTAGTTTTTGTAAGCATACTTACAATTGCTGCGTCAAAAAGTTGAACAGAAAAACCTAAAGCATGACCTCTCGGTGGACTATGCCAAATTGTTTGTCCATGTATACAAGTTAAGGTGTTATGAGGTGAAAGCTTCCACTTCTTAAGATATTGATTGCACTTTTTGCCTAACCACAAAGAGTAATCCCGCGTCAAAGCTGCAATTTGTGGAACTGTAAAACCACCTTTTTGTGCTTCTTTTAGTTTATGCTTTATATTTCGTGGAAGCAGAATTGAATTTGTAAATTTCAATTTTTCTTCCCATCGATTTTTATGTTTAGAAAGTTCTAATACCGCAAAGTCCGCTCCATCACAACTTGTACCAGTCATCACCCCGAGAGAATAAATTTTAATCACGGCGAGGAGTTGGCAATCTCAGGATCGCATCTACAGGACAAACGGCTACACAAGACCGACTGTCTGTGCAGGTATCTGCATCAATAACATAGGTTGGCTCTGCAGCTATAATAGAACCCGTTGGACATTCCTTTACACAAGCGTCACATCGAGTACAATTAGAATTAATATAATAAGACATAACTCAAAAAAAGGGTAACATGGGTTCCCTTAAATTTCTATGCTATTAAACCGAGATATTGCATTTAAGTTGGTAGCGAGACAAGCAAGAGCAGTCCCTGCAATAGCGCCGCAGATTGGTTGTCGCAGTAGAATTTAAATGCAATATCTCGGTTTAAGTTAGAAGACTTGCCAAGCCCGGAACTCGCGTAGGAAGCGCATGTGACAAGGCTTGCCGCGTAGACAGCAAGTGGGACGCAAATCTGGCAATATACTAAGGAAAAACATGGATATTCTTTACAGCACCCCGAAACTAAGAACTCTCACGCTGCTTTGGTTACTTAGTTTACCTATTTTTTTTCTAAACCTCTGGGTTTTACAAAAAGGAGATCCTACAAGAAAGCTCCTACAAGAATATGCTTTGTTGGCTAAACCACAATTACTACTAATCATAGAATTAGCTTTCTTATTTCTAGGTATAATCTGGTTAAAATCGGCAAAAAAAATTTCTTTTTTTCTAGTTTTAGGTTGGAGCATGTTTTGTGTTACCTCTAATCTTCATTTTTTAATAAAAACAAAAAATTATGCTCTAGCTTTTTTTATTATTTTTCTGCTTATTTTGTGTACTTCTTATTTACAAGCACTATACCAAACTCTCGCACAACCTTTTTATAATTCTAAGAAACGATGGTTTGAGGGATTGCCATCTTTTTTACCTAAACTTGAGGGACTTCTTACTTTTAAAGATCCCTATATTGAAATTACTCCACTAAAATTTAGTAGTCTTGAAGAAACGGGGTGCTTTACTTACTCAACCAATTCGGACTTTTTAGTTCCAATAAAAAAACTTCCTAAAAAAGGACTGCTACAACTAAAATCAGATGATTTAGAACTGAAATGTGATGTACACTTAGTAAGTAAGGACAAGAAAGCGCCCGGATGGGGTTTATGCTTTAACGTAAAAAATGCAGATGAACAAAAAGAAATGCTTGAGTTCATTGATCGCATACGGAGTCTTGGATATGTTACATAAATTTTTAATCATTTTAATTTTTCTTGTTGGATGTACGAAAACAACACAAGAAAGCCCACAAAAAGTTTTGACCACATATGTTTCAAGCAGCTTTGCTATTAACAGTATAAGCGACAAAAACAAACTTATTGGACTAACAACAGGAGAGGTTAGAGAAGCCTTAGAAAAATTAGATGAAGACTCTTTTAAAAATTACTTTATTGATTCTAAAAAAGAGTTTCTATCTTTAAAAATTAAAGATGAAAGAAAGCTATCCGACGTTCGTTATTCCATTACTTATGAAATCACCTACATCAGTAAGTCATCCCTTCCATCTGCCTTAGGTGGTGGTCAAACTACCGATAAAGTTACAAATAAAAAACATGCTCTTTTCACTAATCAAGCTGGTAGATGGTTCATTTCTGAAGTTAAAAATCTAAAAACTTTTATTGAGCACCAAAACGAACTTACTTTTTAACTTACACTCACAATACCTCTGTAAAATAACAAATTAAATAACTCAAGTTTTTATATGATTATTCCGATTTGGTATTTAACTCGGGGGAAACTATGACTAAAATGATTGATATTTATACGAAATACAGACCGTGGATCATCTTGTGGTTTACCGTATTCATCTTAGTCTTACCAACATTTGTAGGTGCTAAGGAATTTGAAACCTTTGATGGCAGGACATACAACGGCAGATATTATCCACGCATTGACATCATTGAATGGGGTACACCCTCCACAATGGAGTTTCATGTTTATGATAAAAAAAACGCGGTGGAAATGTCCTTTGAACTAATAAAGCAAGGCAGAAAACGCATTATGCTTGTGCACTATATTTTAACTGAAAGGAATGAACCGGAGAATTTGCAGGATGCAAATTCGAAAAAATACCATGTCTGTAGACGTGTTTTAGCTCCATCACATTTTGAAGAAGGATTTATGGTGTACAAAGAAGGAGTTGATAAAGATTTCGATAACACGATTGTGAGCATGCATCCACTTCCTGCAAAAAAAGGGCTTGTTCAAATCAGTAGTCCAACAAAATATTTAGCTTGTGGATTAGAACCCGAACGCACTGTTGCTAAAGAAAAACATAAACCACAAAAAGTAAAACAAGGAGCAATTGGGGTCGGCAAAAAAGATACTGCTCCTTTTTCTGATTGGTAATTATCCGAGATATTGTATTTAAGTTCTACTGCGACAACCAATCTGCGGCGCTATTGCAGGGACTGTTGCCGAATATTTTTTACTACGAAAAAAAACTCTCTTAGATCCCTTTTACATCGAAGCCTAAAGCAAGTGCAGCTCTGCCCAAAGCTAGATCATGAGTTAAAAAAAGTATGTCTTCTTTTGTTTCTTCTGCCCATAAAACAGCTGATGACAAATGAATTGCATCAAGTGACCCAATAATGGTAGGAAACGGCGTTTTTGCACGTTCCAAAATGGTTGAGCTTAATTGCAAAAAACCAATTTTTTTAAAGGATGAGTACAACTCATGGCTTCTCATTGCAACTTGCTCGTCAGATAAACCGTATTGAATTCTCAGCCGATCTACTGTACGCAGGCATTCTACCTCTAAGAGCTCGCTAGAGATGACTTTTTTTCCATCAGACAGCCGTTGAATAGCTCCTGACTCTCCAAATATTTTTCGCAAAAGAACTGAAGAGTCTATGTACACGGTTGTCATTCTATCTGTTACCACGTTCCTTTAACAAAGCTTCTAGTGAGTTTGTTTTGATTGTACCATCTTCAACAATTGGAGGTAGGTTAATGGAATCCAGACCTCTTGGATTCTCCAAAGGATCTCTTAAAAAGATTTTTTTATTCGGAGTTTTTTCAATCGGAGAAACCTTTGCAGTTGGAGTTTTACGATCTAGCACAATGACAGATTCACCGTTTCTAACAATTCTTAAGTACTGAGCAAGTTTTGCTTTAAATTCAGCTGTAGATACAGACCTCATTTTAATACGACCTCTTTAAACCTATAATGACCTTTTATGACTTAAATGTCAACTAATATTAAAATTAGTCACAACCTTGACTATTTTAGTTTATTTATTAAACTTCTGTATGACGCATGTTGCAGATGTAAAAAATGAAGTTTTTTAGATACCCTTAGTTTTTTTGAGGATTTGCTTATAAAAATTGTCAATATCTTTTAGATGATTTTTAAGGATAGCTTTTAAGACCGAGACATCTAGTTCTTGGTATTCATGCACAGCAACGTTTCGAAACCCTACCATAGATTCCATTTTATTGCATAAATCTGCAGAAATAACGCTGTTTTCTTTTAAAAATAAAAAAGGTTCTTTTAAGCTTGCTGGTACACCGAGTGAGTTTTCAGCAACAATATGGTTAGCCAAATCAATACAAGCTTGAATTGCTCTTTGCAGATTTAATACATAGATGTCTTGTTTGTTGAGATCATCTAGTGCGGATTCTTGCAAATTAGTTGTTTTTTTTATACGCACTAAACACCGTTGAATGATTCCAATTTTTGCAAAAACCACGTCTTTGCTTGCCTTAAGCTGCTTCATTTAATATTTTTTCTTCTATTTCTTTTCTTGATAAACGCAAGTCGCTGTAGCCCGTAATGGTACGACAAAAAAAATTGCTAAGGGAACGTTTGTTTCTACAGTATGCTAATATTCCAAACTCGAGTACTTGTTTGCAAAGCACAGGGGATGTATCATTTAAAAATACAAGATCAATTTCTCGCTTTAGCATTTTCTGCAAATCACGCGTAATTTTAAGTCGTTTTGTAAAGAGCAATGGGGTGTCGTGTTTTAGCAATAGTCCAACATCCACATCGCTTTGTGTATCCTTGTCACCCTTGATTCTAGCGTGTCCTTTAGCAAATGAGCCATAAAGGTATGCGGCCTCGATATACGAGCGATGCTTGAAATAAGTTTGAAGTTGTTTTTTAATGATCGCTGTCTCATTCATCCCTTTAATCATAAACAATGCTTAGAGCATGTCTAAGAAGTTTTTTCGTAGCGAAAATTGTTACTTTTGGAGCAAGACAAGGAAGCTGCGGTAAAAGGAGTGAAAACGTAGCAAATACAACACGTTGAACAACTTTTACAAAGCTGACACGGTCGTAGCACAAAAGGACAATTTGCAACAGCAAAGGACTTCTTAGACATGCTCTTACGGTTATTCAACTGAGTAAGTAGAAGAGAACGTTTTTAAAAAACAAGATCGCTATCCCAAAGTTTTTTTAAAAAACAGTCATACGTCAGAACATCAATACCATTCACAGTTAGATTACGTGGACCACAAAATACTCCAATGGTTCTTAAATTTTTAAGTTCATTTTCTTCATTGAGGTAGGTCTGTGAATAGGTCCAAGTAATAAGAGTGAATGCTTTGATTTTTTTAGAATTCTTTGAAACATATACAGCAATTATACGGTAAAATTGCTGTATATCAATACAAGTTATGATTTTTTCGAGTTTAAAAGCCCGTGCAGAAAGTGTAGCGCTTGACGCTACATATTTAGTCGTATACACTGGCGGTGTGATAAAGGAACTCTCATTCGAATGGGATCTTTGGAATGTTCAGAAAAATGAATATAAACACGGGGTTTCTGTACTAGAAGCTGAGAGCACATTCTTTGACCATGAGTACAAGCTTTTTAATGACTTCAAGCATTCTACTACAGCCGAACCTCGATATGTCCTCTACGGCAAAAGCCTGGAGAACAGAGTCTTAATGATTGGTTTTACAATTAGAGGATCCCAAGTCAGGGTTATCACAGCTAGAACAGCCTCAAAAAAGGAGCGAGCTATTTATGAAAAAGGAAAAGAAAAAAAAGCACTATGAGATTCGTGACTACGACTCTATAGATACCTCTAGGATGGTTAACACATCTAAGCCACTACGATTTGAAGATTTGGGAGTCCGTCTTCCCGAAACCCCACCAACACAGGTAATCTCGATCCGATTGCCATCAAAGCTTCTCAATGAACTCAAGGCAATCAGCTCCCAAAGAGATGTACCTTATCAGGTGTTAATCAAGCTATTTCTCTCAGAATCTATTTCACACTTTAAGAAGCGATCGGTAGTTTGAGGTTTGTGAAAGTCAAAAAACCTCTATCAAGAAAGATCTTAGAAAAATTCCAGCTCAGTTCGACTAAAAAATCGCACTTCACTTAGTGTACAAGCATTTTACACTGCCTAAATTAAACTCGGAAAAACTCTGCAATAAAAAACAAGCTTGCTTAAAAATCCATAACTTATAATAACGGCATGTTTTTTGCTCTTTCCTTAGAATTGACACCATTGGGTGTATAAGCTAAGGTGTGTTTTTTTATGCGGTACATCAAGAAGTCCATTTATAGCGTTTTTTTTCTTGCCTGGGTTTTTAGTACAGGTTGCTCACCATCTATTTTTACTGGAGATACAAAAAATGATCAAAAAGATGCAAGCCCCGTAATTAATAAAGCTTGCTTTGGGCTAGACCTTTCAGAGGAAGCCCTTACAGCGCCATCATTTAAGGGCCTTATCCGTTGCTTGAATGCAAATGGCTCCATTCAAGCGTATGAAGCTTTAGTTAACAAGCTCACAGACGAACAGCTCGATTCACTATTAGTTGTGATCAACCAGGAACTCATCCTCAATAAAAAACGATTAAAAGAAGTCGACCGATCTTTTGATCAAATGGATAAATTAGGCATTGTCGATCGTGCATTGAAAAAAATAGGGAAAGTTTTAGAAAATGAACAGTTTCTTACTAGTTCTTTAAAATTGCTGCATAAAGGAGCTTCTACACAGGAGAAGAAGGTAGAGCCCTCCCTTTTGACCTCTACTCAAATACTATCTCAAGAGCTTGATGCTGCTCCAGGCGTGAGAGCAAATCTTACAAATGTTTTAGACATGAGCCTTCGAATGACTAGTCTTGAGTCGTTTAAAGCTATGACACAAGGTTTGAAAATGCCGCTGCCAAACGGTGTATTAAACATGTTAACCAGTAAAGCGCTTACTTATCTCCAAGATAAAATTAAGTCCAACCACGCATTAGGAAAAACGCTTTTGTGGGGAGTGGCGGATGGCACGCTTTTACAGGCATTAGACCGTTATAATTATGGGAGTTCAGAACAAGAGCTAGTTCTCTCGCTTGACCACCAAATGCGAGCCATGGAGCATTTCTTACAATTTTTAACGGTAGATCACAAAGACCTTTTGGTGCGGCTATCTAAGCTTTACAAAGTTATGGATGACTCAATTGAGTGCTTAGATGGAACAAAAGAAATTCCCAATGCAGATATGTATGTTATGGATGAGTTTTTAAGATTAAATCCCCTTGAAGTTCCATTTTGGGCCCTTCGCTCCAATATGCTCAAACTTAAAACAGCAAGCAGTATGTGTAGGTTTCCAAGTATTTATGAAGGAGAAAGCTTTTCATTTAATGAACTGGTTGGTGTTTTAAGAATTCTTGCTCAAGGGGTGTCAGATAACGCTTTAGACCAAAGGCCCCTTGTAACTGTCACGCATTTTTTAAAAGCTTTAAACTATGGAGAGGGATTAGAGGAAAGTGTTGATGCTAAAAAAGACCTTGACCGTTATCGAACTTATACAAAAAGCAATAAGCCGACACAATACAAAGACCCAAAAAAATTTACAGAATTTAAATATGATTCTAAAGAGCGATACCGTAGATTTTTAATTGAGTGGTTAGGAGATCGCAGTGAGATTAATCTCTCGACTCATCTGGTGGATGCGCTTAGTGAGCTTTCCCGTAATGAGCGAGGGGTAACAGGAAATCTCCTTTATTTCTTAAATGCAGCAGGTCCCGGATCAAAAGATCGAGATAATCTCCAAAGCTTTGCGCGAATATTAATGAAGGTACGGGCTGAGCTACGCGATCCTCTTTCTCTGACGGGGTCTAGTCCCGTAGAAGGAAGAAGCTTGCACGATGTCCTTTCACAAATTCTTTTAAAGATTGATTCAGAACAGCTCCACGATGTTCTTTCTAGTCTTCATACGTACATTATTTCGGATGAAGAGTATGTGAGACCGCTTTTGTTAGTTATAAAAGAAGCGCTGCTCATGAATGATGCCAATCCATTTATAGAAATTGCTCTAGCTGTTGGAAAAAATGCCCCACAACATGAAAAACTTTTTAATACCTTGCTTGAGATTGCTCCATCTACAGAACTTGCGAATGCTTTAAAACTCACATCAAAAATGGCTGCAAACGGATCGCTAAAAGAATTTATACAAGGGATGTTGTTTATTTTTAAAAATTCTGCGCAAAGACATCCTGCAGATCCACAACTAGCCAATGTTCCTGAAGCTGCACCAGTGGATGCTGAAAGAAATAAAAAAGTAGATTCTGTATTTACTTGGAATCCTCTTCCTGTCTATTGGGCTCCTAACGTAAATGCTTGTAGTGATATGAATTTAGATTGGGGGCTTGGAAATACAGGTCATGGGGAGTGGGCAAATCAGCTCAACGCTTTAGCTGCGTGTGTGAATACAGAGGGAAATTACCCTGATGTTCCAAAGTTTGTTGAGTACTCACAAACTGCACCAAATGTAGTTACAGGAAAAAAACTCGCCCCATTTTTAGTAGATTTCATTTCTGATCTTTTTAACATTAAGGATTCAGATAGGAAGAAAAAAGCTTATGATGAATACAGCGACTTATTAACGAATAACGATACGTTTAAAGATCTCGTGGATTTTCAAAAACTCCTTACCTTTACGATTGCAAATACCTATTGCCCACTTAAAGATTTAAAATGTTTTGAAGCTAATGATGAGTTATCTGTTACTCAAAGTCTCGGTCGAGTTCTTCAAGTGCTTGTTCCAAAGCAAAAGGAATTACAACAGCTTTTTAATCTTGGTGCAAAAATTAATGAAGACGAAAGGATGCCAAAATCTTTAGCACTTATTTATGATACGTTTCATGATGTAGACGGGATGCCCATTCCCAGAGAGACGGAGCATCCAAACTTAGATAAGCATGTTATTAAAAAATTAAAAGCGTTAATTAAAAAATATGAAAAACCAAAAGATGATGCCGAACTTGAAAAATTAGTTGCTAAAAAAACTAACAACTACTGGAATGAATTGCAATCTGGACAACCTTTAACTCATTATGAAAATTCAGAAGTTTTTAAAGCAGCACTAAAGCCACTAGTAGATAAATTATCAGATTACCCAGGTTTATTAGAAGCAACTTTAAAGTTTATGTTTAAATTAGATCAAAACCCATACGATCCAGAGTGGTGGGCCAGTTGGTTTCACAGACTTTCTTATAAAGTTCGTGCCATTCCTTATTACTATCCTGGGACCTACCCATTTAAAGACAAACCAACGATTCGATTGGTCAATCAACTAGATATGCTTGAACTCGTTGTGATCAATGCAGACTTTACTTTAAATGAAGCAGGAGAAAAGGCTGGCTTTCTTTTGGCTGATCCCAATGAAAACAATGCAATAAAATATCTCGCTAAGCTTGCACAAAAAGGTGACAGCATTAAAGAAATGCAAGACTGGGTTGATGAAATGGGAAGAGAGCTAGATTTTTTTAGAAGCTTGGCCCTTACAGCTCCATCTAAATGGACAGATCTTTTTGTTGTCCCCGAAGTTGAACGCAGGCTTTTTAATATGATTACGACTTATCCAGTCCTTCAAGAACTTTTAAACCAAGGTAATGAAATCGATACCAATGGGAAAACGCATATTAGAAATGACTTAGGAGTGCTGAGGGATTTATTTAAATCTATTATTCAAGCTACACCGAAGTGCCATTGGAATACTTATAATAGAGATGTGCATAGCTTAGGTTTGGTTACAAAACTTGTTCAGTTTGGTCTTTTGCGCAATATTGGAACTAATGTGTGGTACAAGGATGAAGAAGGATACACAAGAGTTACTCAAATCCACCAAATCCTAAAGACATTAGCAAAAGTCGTTTATTTGAAAGATAAAAAGAATCAATACACTTTAAATCCATCTACATTAGAAATGCTAAATCACTTACTACGAAAGGATCAAACAAATCATCCCCAAATTTTTAATGACCGTTATGTTTTCTTGGGAAAACTTTTAGACCAAATTTTTGTGTGGACAAACGGTGATTCAGAAAAGCAAACACAGGGGCAAATACGGGTTTTAGCACTCATGAAACAAGCTGGGTATAAACTCACCCAACTTTTAGAAGAACAAGACAAACAAGCTTTTTTACAAGGCAAAGACCTTTATCCCATGCTTGCTGAAGTTTTAAGGCCAGCGCTAGGCACTAAAAAAGGAACAACTCTTTTGGGAGATAATTTAGATCTTTTGGGAGATGTTTTAACAAGTCCTAAAACAGTTAACTTTTTAGACATGGTTTTAGAAACAAAAAACCAAACTAAGCCAATTGGAAATAGAAATTATATTGGCAAGGAAGCATTTAAAGATTTTATTGGAGTTTCAAACTTGGCAGTAGAAGATCTTTCCAAAGATAAAGGAGACCTTACAGAAGTGAGCATCGATCTTTTAGATACACTTTATAAAGATCCAGACAAAAATATTACAGAGCTATCCAATCTTATTTCTAAGATGAGCGATGATCCTAGTTTTGTAGACTTTAAAAATCAAACATTGGATCGTGTTTTAGATCAAGTGGTTCATTGGCTTGTCAATCCAGACGGGAGAAAAGTTTTACCTAGGCGTGTACAAGAGCACTTGGCAATGCATCTAAGAAATGGCGATGTCACAAACCTGTTGGCTTTTATCGGAAAAGAATCGCCCAGAGAACTGCCTTTGATACAAAATGACTATGGAAAAAGGTATGAGTATAATGATAAGTTTTTTAATCATATTCGGTTTTTAGGTGAACCATACTATGTTCAGTCTCTTCAAGATTTTTTAGGATTCTTAAGACGCGGCATGGAAGATATTTATTTTTTAGACAATAAAAATTCACAAAAGCACCTTTTACATTGACGAGCTAAATAGCTTTTCCTAGTTTATAACCATGCTAAAAAATATTTTAACTTTAGAATTAAGTTTTATTGTATTGTTTTTTGGGACATTGAGTTGCAATAGATCTCATGAGGTAAAGCCCCCCAACGAAAATATTTTTCGTATTGCGATGGAGGCTAAGATTCCTAGTTTAGATCCTCATATCACTAACGATGTTTATAGCTCACATGCGCAAGCATTGGTTTATGAAACTCTTTATCAATATCATTATTTAAAAAGGCCATTTGAAATAGTACCTGTACTTGCAGAGACGCTTCCTCAGATGAGTGTGGATGGCAAGAAAATGACAATCAAAATTAAAAAAAGTGTACATTTTCAAGATGACCCTTGTTTTGAAGCAACGGGCGGAAAGGGCCGTGAAGTTACAGCGCACGACGTTTCTTATGTATTTCACCGAATTGCTGCACCTAAATTTATTTCCCCATTTTATGGGAGTTTAGAGGGCCGGATTATTGGTGTTGATGATTATCATAAAGGCAAAACAAAAACGATTTCAGGAATTAGTATTTTAGATTCCTACACCATTGAAATCAAACTCATACAAGCCTTGCCTAGGTTTTTATATAATTTCACAGATTTAAAATCCGCAATTATTCCCAAAGAGTGTGTAGAAAAACTGGGCGATCAATTTGCCAATCACCCTGTTGGAACTGGTCCATTTAGAATTATAACCGCGGAGCTTGGACACAAAGTCATAGCTGTTCGCAATCCGCATTATAAGCACATGGTATACCCATCGGAAGGAAAGCCAGGCGATAAAGAAAATGGTTTGTTAGAGGATGCAGGCAAGGCGCTGCCGCTTGTTGATAAGGTGGTGTTTGAGGTCATTACAGAAGCTCAGCCCCGCTGGCTTAAATTTTTATCAGGTGAATTTGAAATGAGTGGAGTACCAAAAGACAGCATTGCAATGGCGTTCCCAGATGGGAAGCTCTCGCCAGAATTACAAAAAAAGGGCATTCGACATGTTCGCCATCCCAGATCAGATGTAACGGTTTCTATATTTAATATGGATGATCCTGTTTGGGGCAAGAAAAAAGAACTAAGACAAGCATATGCCTTAGCGCTAGATGTTGATAAGATTATTGAAGTTCAATATTCAAGTCAGGCCATTCGGGCTCACTCTCTATTAGATCCTTCTCAATATGGTTATGATCCGCAGTTTAAAAGCAAGTGGGCCAAAAGAAACTTAGCTAAATCTAAAGAGCTTCTTTCAAAAACAGGATACCCCGATGGAAAGGGTTTACCTCCCATTGTTATGCCGACGACAAATGACACCACGTCAAGACAGCTAGACGAGCTCATGACTAGACAGCTTGCTGAAGTAGGTATTGTGCTTAAGTCCTCACCCATGACTTGGCCAGAGCTTGAGAGACACCTTAGAACAAAGCATTTTGTGATGACTGGAATTGGGTATGCTTCAAGTATTCCTGATGTGGATGACGCCACACCAATATTAAGATCCAAAAATGAAGCTCCAGGACCTAATGCTGCAAGCTACAAGAACCCAGAAGTAGATCGATTGTCAGATGAAATTGAGGCTATGGCAAATAGTCCAGCAAGGCTGGCAAAAATTCGTAAGCTCGTAAACATTCTTGAAGATGAGCTCCCGTACGTCCCCATGGTTCACCGTATTGCAAATCAACTGGTGCAGTCTTGGGTTAGAAATCATCATTATATAGATACGATGCAACTAGGGCCATCCTTAAAATATCTGAAAGTGGCATTGCCAGCTCCACAAAAATGAAAGCTGATGACAGCCAAAAATGTGTTCAAGAACTAGTTAGTTTTTTAGGAAAAATAGCTCCGTATGACTTTGCAGAAGACTGGGACAATGTTGGTCTTATTTGTGGTAACCCACAAGACTTAATCCAAGGTATTGTCATTAGCGTTAACTTATGTGCGGAGGCCTTAGAAGCTGCAAAGAAGCTGGGCTATAATGTTGTGGTTTGTCACCATCCACCAATTTTTAAACCTGTTCATTCTGTTACAAAATTAAATTTGCCAAATGTTTTTGATGCGATAAAAAATGGAATTTCTGTAATTTGTTTGCATACAAACTTTGACCTTTCTTCTGAGGATCTGTCTCGTGAGCTTTCGCAAAAAATTGGTTTTGAGTTCGAAGATTTTTTAGCTTTAAGAAATGGTATCCCTCCAAGTATTCAGCAAGCAAAGTTCATTACTTATGTACCTGAAAATGCCGTGGATGTTGTAAGAGAGGCTGTTTGTAGGGCAGGTGCTGGCAAGATTGGAGCTTATAACAACTGCTCATTTTCTTGGGATGGAGAAGGGACATTTTTTGGAGGACAGGAGACAAAACCTACCGTTGGTACGGCTGGTAAGCTTGAAAGAGTAAAGGAAAGGCGGCTAGAAGTTGTTTTTCCGCTAGCCTTACAAGAAAAGATCCTAGAAGCTGCTAAAAAATCTCATCCCTATGAAGAAATGGCATACGATATTATTCGTCTTGAAAAACCAGCCCAAAAAATAGGTTATGGTTTTGTGGCGACAAGGCCAGAGCATTTAAAACATTCTTCATTCATTTTAAACTTTCAGAATTTTGTAGATAGTGTTAAACAAGTGTTCGGATTACGCTCCGTGACAATAGCTGGTGTAAGTCAGTGCTTTGAGGGCGACTTAAAAAAAATAGCCTTTTCACCTGGTTCTGGATCGGGTTTTGTAAATGCAGCAGTAGCACAGGGTGTGCAAGTTTATGTTTGTGGAGAAGTTGGGTATCACCAGATGTTAGAAGCAAAACAAAGGGGATTAGCGCTTGTGTTATTAGGACATAGTTATTCTGAAAAATATTTTGTGGAGTCTTTAGCAAAGTGGTGCTTTAATGTGACAAATTGTATTTTAAAAGTTTTTGAAAACATCCAAGAAGTGGCTTAACAACTTGAGGAGGATTTTTTGCAGGAAGTTTTGAAAAAACTAGAACAAGCTCAAGAAGTTGATATTCAAATAGGAATTATTTTAAAGAAAAAAGCTGAATATCCGCTACGCCTGAAAGTCTGTCAGGATGAAGCGGAAACGGTTCATGTAAAAGTAAATGAAAAAAACAAAATAATAGAGGAGCTTGAAAAAGGTCGAAGACAACAATATGGTGCTTTAGAGTTAAACGAAGATCGTATCTCACGTTCTCAAAAAAAATCAGATCAAGTTAAAACCAATGAAGAATACCAAGCTATTTTAAAAGAAGTAGAAAGTTTACAAAAGAACAGCACGATTATTAAAGAAAATGCAAAAAAAGTAGATGATGAACTTTTAAAACACAAAGATGAAATCAATTTGCTTGAAAATACGCTAAAGCAAATCCAATTAAAAACTGATGAACAAATGGCTCAAATTAAAGCTGAAGAAACAGTTTTAGATCAAGAGCTATCTGTTTTGCAGGGGACGCGACTAAGTATTATAAAGGATATTGATACTCGATACCTTTCACTGTACGACCGCATTCGAATTGCAAAGTTTGGTATTGGGATTGTTCCTGTTGTGGGTGGCAATTGTAAGGGTTGCCATATGCGGATACCCCCTCAGGCATATATTGAGATTCAAAAGGCCCGAGAAATACATGTGTGTCCAAGTTGTAAAAGGATTCTTTTTTTTAAGGAACCTCCAAAAACGGAAAAAGAATTAGCAGCTTCAGCCTCCACTCATTAGCTCAATTTTTTTGATCTGATTAACACTACTACGTTAAACCGAGATATTGCATTTAAGTTGGTAGCGAGACAAGCAAGAGCAGTCCCTGCAATAGCGCCGCAGATTGGTTGTCGCAGTAGAACTTAAATGCAATATCTCGGTTAAATAGCAAATTTTAGTGCTAAATGCTCCCCTTCTGTTTTAAATTATGATATATAGTATGCATCTTTGCTGGGACTGGTGGTCGCTAGTTTTTAATGGGGCAACAGTCCCTTAATAAAAGCTAGAGGAAAGTCCGGGCTCTAAAGGACAAGATGCTGGTTAATGACCAGGCACAAACCGATGTGTGACAAAACATAAATGTTTGCGACGGAAAGTACCACAGAAAATATACCGCTTTTTAGTGCAAATTAAAAAGTAAGGGTGAAAAGGTGAGGTAAGAGCTTACCGGGGACTTGGTGACAAGTTTCGCATGGCAAACCCCATTTGGAGCAAGACCAAGTAAGAGAATATATGGCGGGTCCTTCGCTGTTAGTTTAAAAACTAACATATTCTCGGGTATGGTCGCTGGAGGTTAGCAGCAATGTTAATCCTAGAAGAATGGCCACTTCAGTGCAGTTGAGAACCAATTTATCACAAGTACCGCTTAGGAGGCTTGTTGGGTTTATTGAAAAAGATTGCATGAGGACAGAACCCGGCTTATGGTCCCAGCAAAGATGCAAGTTTTAGATCTTATCCAGAAAATCACCGGAGGATTTGCCGGAGCATACACAGGATGTGTAGGCGACAAAGTGGGACGCAAATCCGATACAATCCAATGTGCTGATGTTCGTGTATTGTCGCGTGTTATTTCACTCGTAGAAAATCGAAGCCCACAAACCAAAGATATTATAGATGCACTATATCCTCATACAGGAAAGGCATTTGTTCTGGGTATCACAGGACCGCCGGGTGCAGGCAAGAGTTCTGTAATTGATAAATTAATCACACAAATTCGAGGTGCGGGGCAACGTGTGGCTATTATCGCAATTGATCCATCCAGTCCATTTAGTGGTGGTGCGGTCTTGGGAGATCGCATCAGAATGCTCTCCCACACTACCGATGATGGAGTTTATGTTCGAAGTTTAAGCACTCGCGGTAAGCATGGAGGGCTTTCACATGCAACGCGTGAAGTGGCAATGGTTTTAGATGCAGCAGGTTTTGATTGGATTTTAGTAGAGACTGCAGGAGTAGGTCAAACAGAGCTTGACATACTAAAACTTGCCCACCTTATTTGTGTTGTTTTAGTTCCTGAAAGTGGAGACGGCATACAAGTCATGAAAGCAGGACTTATGGAAATAGCAGATATTTTTGTTGTAAATAAGTGTGATCGGCCCGAAGCTGACGCTCTTGTTAAAGAGTTGCTAGAGTTTTCACATTCGGAGCTTTTACGGCCAGAACATTTACAGCCTGAGCATGTACGTCTGGAGCGAGAACGTGATGTGGGCGCGACTTTATCCAATGTAAATGCGACAAGTTCTAATATTAAAAAACCAGTGATTAAATCTCAGGCAATACATAATCAAGGAATCAAAGAACTTTATGAAGAAGTAATGTCGTTGCGCAACAACCCGCAGCTGCAGCGCGTTCTTGGCGAAAGGCGTCAAGCCGGTGTACGAGAAGAGTTAATAGAAATATTACTAGAGTCTTTCAATCAAGGTATTGCTATGAAATTTAATAAAAGTGGCGCACTAAAAATAATTAATGCAGTTTATAATCGTATTGAATCTCCATATAAAGCTGCAAGAAAAATCCTATCAATAAAAGTTGATAAAAAAACTCTAAAGTAAAATTGTCAACAACCCGAACTCATAGTTGTGCAGCAATTGAGAGGTTGGGTTGGGACAGCAAACAAAATATTTTATCGCTTTTGCAGTTGTAAATGCTCTGCTCGCAAAAGCTCTAGTCCTACCTTTTAAGACCTGCATGTAACACTTTTGCTTAGCGCGTTATCATGTGCACCGCATGTTGCTCAACGCATAAGTGCTACAAAAAATAAAACATATATTAACTATTTTAGGAGGATATAACCATGGGCTTTCGTATATCAACAAACGTTCAATCAATTTCAGCACAACGAACATTAAATATGCAACGCGAAGCACAGAATCATCAATTTGAAAAGTTGTCTAGCGGCGAAAGAATTGTAAGAGCTGCAGATGATGCTGCGGGTCTGGCTATTAGTGAAAAATTTAAAGCAGAGATTCGAAGCGTGCGGCAAGCATCAAGAAACGCACAAGATGGCATTTCACTAGTTCAAGTTGCAGAAGGTGGTTTAAGTGAAGTTGGAAACATTCTTATTAGGTTAAGAGAACTATCTATTCAATCAGCAAACGACACATTAACTGATACTGACCGCAGCTTTGTGGATAGAGAAGTTCAAAGCTTGAAAGGTGAGGTCGATAGAATTGCGCAGTCCACTCGATTTAATGGTCTAGATCTTTTAAATGGGAAGGGTCTGGATCTTGAGTTTCAGGTTGGAACGGGATCCAATCCTGATAGAGATCGAATTGCATTTCCAATGAGTACAAATGAAGTAACAACAGAAAAACTCGGGATACCTGACATTACTGCAAGTACTAAATTGGACGCGCAAGGAAATCTAGATAAGCTTGATGCTGCAATTGCACTAGTAAGTGATCGAAGAGCTTCTTTTGGTGCAATGCAAAATAGGCTTCAGTCTACAATTAACAACTTAGCGGTGAACGATGAAAATCTATCTGCAGCAAATTCACGAATTCGTGATGCAGATATAGCATTGGAGACAGCAGAGCTAACAAAAAGAAATATATTGGCACAGTCCAGTGTTGCTACATTAGCTCAAGCTAATCAGAACAGCGTAATGGCTTTAAAATTAATATAGTTTAAAGGATTACCCTCCTAGAACAGTTCCTTTGTTAAAGAGGTGGTGTCGGGACTGTTGATATGGGGCAGCGTAGTGGCGAATGTGTTGCGCAATGCGTGATAAATTCAGCATTAGGCTGCTCCTTTTTTTAATCATTTTGTAGCAGACCCATAAATATTTTTCCCACACAACAATTCCTGACTAAAAAGTACTAAAGTAAATTACTATACTATCCGAACAGGTTAGTGGGACAGCAAGAGGTGGATATGGTGGGACAGCTTGGAGCATGTGTGAAATGCACATGCAACAATGGACCATGAGCATGTACATTAGTTTCTGTCGCTTTTACATTGGATAAAGTCGCACGCACATCACGTGCTTGTTACAGATGTAAAAGCTCCGGACGTACTTGCAGCAAAATCCAAAATCACACACCGTACCTTCTCTCTTGCAATTATTAACGTTTCTTTTTCGTGGGAGGAGAAGTGTATGGGTTTTCGTATATCAACTAATATTCAGTCTATTTCTGCGCAACGAACATTAAATATACAGCGTGAGGCGCAGAATCATCAATATGAAAAACTAGCCAGCGGTGAAAGAATTGTAAGAGCTGCAGATGATGCTGCTGGTTTAGGTATTAGTGAAAAGTTTAAAGGTGAGATTCGAAGTGTAAGGCAAGCATCTCGAAACGCACAGGACGCTATTTCACTGGTTCAGGTTGCAGAAGGTGGATTAAATGAGGTTGGAAACATCCTTATTAGGGTAAGAGAGCTATCTATCCAAGCTGCAAATGATACATTAACTGATACTGACCGTAGTTTTGTGGATCGAGAAGTTCAAAGCTTAAAGGGTGAAGTTCAGCGTATCGCTAATTCAACAAGATTTAACGGTGTTGATTTGCTCAATGGACAAGGTCCAGAACTAGAGTTTCAAGTAGGTACAGGGTCTAGTCCAGAAAGAGATCGCATTGCATTTGCTATGAGTGAAAGCGATGTAACTTTATCAAGGTTAGAAGCGGAAGATATTAATACAACTAATAAGCAAGCCTCTCAAGAAAACTTAGATAAGCTAGATCGTGCAATAGCATATGTAAGTGATCGAAGAGCATCTTTTGGTGCAATGCAAAATAGGTTGCAGTCTACGATCAATAACTTGGCTATTAATGATGAAAACCTATCAGCTGCAAATTCACGAATTCGTGATGCAGACATAGCGTTAGAGACAGCAGAGTTAACAAAGAGAAATATATTGGCTCAGGCAAGTGTTTCTACACTAGCTCAAGCTAATCAAAACAATATAATGGCTTTGAAATTGCTTTAATGTAAGGAAGTTACCCATACCTCTCATGTGGGTTGGCTACAGAAATTTTAAAAATCTGTGGCTTACCGAGGTAGGATATTGAAAACAAAAGATAAATCTTATCCTACCTCACTCCTTACTTAATACTATACTTTTTTTCTAAAGTATTTTAACGCCCCGCCGATAAGTGTCTTGAATGCACATAGAAGGAATAAATCCTAAGAGCGTATCTAAGGATTGAAAGCTTTTGTGTGAGGGGGAAAACTAAGGAGTAGTTGAAGTTAGACACCACAGTTCATGTTGTATTTTCTTGTAGTTCAAGTAGTTCTTGTAGTTCAAAAAGTAGTTTTTTTTTCCTCAAATTAAAAAACATTGAAATTTAATTAACAGCTCGGTTTTTTGTTTATTCAAAAAACCAATACACGGATTTGTGTCGCTAATTTATAACGCGATGCAATAAGGAGGGTATTTGTATGGGCTTAAGAATAGGAACAAACTTAGCATCCATGGCTGCTCAACGGGTTCTTTCTATGAATCAAGGGCATGCTGCAAAATCAATGACACGACTAGCTAGTGGTGATCGAATTACAACTGCTGCTGATGATGCGGCTGGGCTATCTATTTCAGAGAGATTGCGTGGACAAATACGTAGCATGAAGCAAGCACAAAGAAATTCAAATGATGGAATTAGCCTTGTTCAAGTTGCTGAAGGCGGCCTTGCAGAAGTGAGTAATAGTTTAATTCGTATGAGGGAACTCTCGGTGCAAGCTGCTTCCGACACCATTGGAGATCGCGAGCGTTCTTTTATTGATCAAGAAATTCAACAGCTTAAGGTTGAAATTGACCGAGTAGCAGATTCTACTAATTTCAATGGCACTCCATTACTGAATGGTGAAAATGATAAGGATGTACTTGAAATTCAAGTCGGTGCTTTTGGTAGTGAAGCAAACCGGATTCAATATCCAATTAATGAATTTAATATTAAAACAGGTGAGATTGGAATTGAAGATGCAGAGGTGTTAGAAGTAGAAACTGCACTAGAAACCATGGACCAAGTTGATAGCGCACTAGATAAAATAAACAACTATAGAGCAACTCTTGGCGCAATGCAAAATAGATTGCAGTCTACCTCTAATAGCTTGGCTATAAGCGTAGAAGGTTTATCATCCGCCAACTCTCGTATAAGAGATACAGATATTGCTGAAGAATCGGCAGAGTTTGTAAAGCGCAATATTTTAAATTCAGCAAGTGTGTCTGTATTAGCGCAGGCAAACCAAATTCCGGCTCAGGCGCTAAGACTTTTATAAAAATTTACTGGAGCTTTTGCGGCCAGAGCATGTACGTGATGTACATGCGACAAGGTCCGATGCACATTCACGTGATATGAATACGAAAAATTCCAATGAAAGACTCTACCGTGAAGAGTCTTTCCTTAAGCCCACCCCGGAGAGATCTAAACAGGACTCTCCGGGGGCCTGTGTGCGGGGGTGCGCCGCGCGCGCGGGCATTTTTTACTGGTTTGTGGATGGTAAGTATTAATATTTTTAAATATTTCTCCGATAATCTACATAGGGAGTGAGAGTCGTGGCACTAAGGATAGAAAAAAACTGGGCACAGTTTTTAAGCTTTTCTTCTTTGAGGAAAAAAGAATCTGTAGACACCCATAGAGTGCAAGATCGAAACCAAGAAGAATCTGCATCTGAACAGAATCATCAACAAAGACAAGGGGATGAGCAGAAAAACCACGAAAAAGATAAGCAGAGTAATGTGTTTAGCACAGTACAAAAAGGAGTCCTTGAACTGCAATCTAGTTTACCTTTTACTCAAACAGGCATTCGTATTGAAATGATTGATACCCCAACTGGACTTGCTGTCCGGCTTTTAAATCCAAGTGGCAATTTAATTAAATTAATGGCTGCAGAAGATTTTTTAAAACTTAAAGAAAAAAAAATAGATACTCATGTATCGCGCGGGAAAATCCTTGACCAAAAGTTTTGACCAGAGTATTTACGGGATGTAAATGGGACTGTTGCCGAACGCTTTTCGTAGCACAAAAGGACAATTGGCAGCAGAAAGGGTGTTCGGCAACAGTCCCTAAATACAACAAAATATTTTGTTAAGCCATAAACATGTCAGAAACAGGCAAACTCATAGTATTGAGTGACCTCCATTTGTGGGGACCGCAAGACCCCCTTTATCGAGCTCTTTTGCAATTTTTAAATTCAAAAACTCAAAATGGGGACAAGCTTTTTATTGTTGGAGATCTTTTTGATCTTTTTATTGGAAATAAAAGTATCTTTAGAGAGCGGTACTTTGAACTTATTCAAGCAATCTTAGATTTAGGTAAAAAGTCTGTAGAAGTTTTCTATATTGAAGGCAATCACGACTTTCATTTAGAAAGTGTTTTTGAGGAGTGTGCACATGTTCGTTTATATGCAGATAATCTCCACTACGAATGGAATGGTAAAAATTTTTATTTTTGCCATGGGGATAAAATAAACTGGAGAGATATTGGGTACCAATTTTTTCGGTTCCTAACGCGAAATATTTTTGGTCAATGTATTTTAGAAACCACACCAGGCACGCTGGTGGATCGGGTTGGGCGGTTTATGGCTAATGCAAGTCGTGGATATCATACGGAGACCCCTGATATGATCATTAAGCTTTTCAGGAATTATGCATGCCAAAAAATTTCGAATGGATATGATTTTGTTATCATGGGGCACTCACATTATTTAGATAATATTCGTTTTCGAATTGAGAGCCATGAAGGACAATACATCAATGTTGGTTATCCTAGAAAAGATAAAAAATATTTTGAAATGCAACAAGAGGATAATTATTTTGAATTGAAAACTTTAGAAGATTTTGTCGTTCCGACCAAACCATCTCGCTTAAGTTTAGTCCGATAGCAACCTGAAGCTTTTGCAGCTTGAGTGTTTACAGCCAGAGCTTTTACGTGACAGCTTGCTTTAATAACTCTTCCGCATGTTCTTTAGATTTCAGAGTCATTTTTATTCCACCAAGCATCCTTGCAAGCTCCTCAATCCGGTCTTGCTTTTGCAAAAGGAGGATTTGGCTAACTGTTCTTCCTTTGATGATTTGTTTTGCAACACTATAGTGGGTATCTGCAAAAGCAGCAACTTGTGGAAGATGCGTAATACATAAAACTTGGTTATGTTTTGCTACTGACTTTAATTTTTTTCCAACCATGTGTGCGGTGTGCCCGCCAATGCCTGCATCCACTTCATCAAATAAATATACGCTAATACTACCTTGATCTGCAATGGTTCTACGGATGGACAAAAATAGCCGTGAAAGCTCACCACCAGAAACAACTTTTTCGATTGGCTTTTCGCTTTCACCTGGGTTAGCGCTAAATAAAAAAATAACGCGATCTATCCCCACTGGAGAAGCCTCACATTTTTCAAAACAAACTTTAAAACGACATTGGGACATGTTAAGTTCAGAAAGCTCCCTGCATATAGAGGTCTGTAAAGCATTTGCAATGTTATGACGTTTTTTTGAAAGCTCTTGGGCTAATTGATAGTAGGATTTTTGTATTTCTTGATATCGTCTTTGTTTTTCGATTATTTTATCTTCATATTGTGAAAGCTTTTCAATTTCTTTTTCTAGATTAATTTTTATTGATAAAAAACCTTCCGATGTGGTGTTGTATTTCTTTTTTAGCTCAGAAAATCGAAACAATCTCTTTTCAATTTCTTCTTGTTTCTCTGAGTTAAACGATATTTTTTTTAAGTACGAAGAAAATAAAAAAGAGAGCTCCTTTAACTCTATTTTAGCTCTCTCAAGTCTTTCTAGAGCATCTAAAAAGCTAGGATCAAAATCTAGTGTCTTAGACACCTTGTTCTGAATTCGATTTAACAATACCAAGACAGGAGCTTCTTCGACAGAGTCAGATCCTTCTAAAAAATTTAAAGAAGTTTGGATGGTGTCTAGCAACTGCATTGCATGAGAAAGACGCTGTTTCTCAGCATTTAAAACCTCTTCTTCGCCTAACTTCCAATTAAAATCATCTATTTCTTTAATTTGGTATTGCAATAACTGTAGCATGTCTTCTGGATTTTGATTTTGAGCACTGTTTTTTAATGAGGTAATTTCATGTTCAATGGATTGCATTGCAGAGAAATGTTCTTTTATTTCTTCGCGTTGATTTAATAACCCGCCATATCGATCGAGCAGTTCTAATTGCATTGATGGCAATGCAAGGCTCTGGTGTTCATGTTGTGAACATACTTCAACAAGATTTTTACAGATATCCTCAAGTTGTCCCAAAGTAATCAGTTCACCATTTAGAAAAATTTTATTTTTTCCATTCCGATGAATTGTTCTTTTGATTAATAGCTCATTATTGCCAGACTGTGCATCAAATCCACTATGATATAGTTTATTTAAAATCTTTTGATTTTGCTTAATATCAAAGATTGCCTCGACAACGGCTTCTTCGCAGCCACTTCGTATAGAGTCTGTGTTTGCTCGATACCCAAGAATAAGTCCGATCGCATCTAAGAGGATGGATTTACCAGCGCCAGTTTCTCCTGTTACAATATTTAAGCCATTTGAAAATTCGGCCTCTAGGTTTTCAATAATTGCAAAATTTCTTATTCTTAAAAACTGAAGCATATTTAGTCTCGATACCCATACTTTAATTTTTCTCGTAACAATGAAAAATAATCCCGTTCTTTTGTATGGAAAATTTTTAAAGTGTGTTTTTTAAATTTAGTAATTTTTACCTCATCCTTAGATTTGAGTTCGTAGCTTGTTTGTCCATCTAAGGTTAAAATCACATTTCCGGACTTGTACTGCGGGATTACGGTTATCATAGAATTATCTCGAATGACAAGTGGTCGTAGCGTTAAAGAGTGCGGGCATACAGGTACAATAACCATAGCTGGTACAGAAGGTTCAACTAATGGACCAGAAGCCGCTAAGCAGTATGCTGTCGAACCTGTTGGGGTTGAAACGATTAGTCCATCTGCCTTAATATTAGAAACTAATAGCTTGTCTACAGATACTTGCATATCAAAGATTCGTGCAATAGCCCCCTTGCTAATAACCACATCATTTACAACGATAGTTTTAGAAATGGCTTTCTGATTTCTTTTCAAAGTACATTCTAGTAGTGCCCGTTCACTTATTTGTAGACCACCCCGCAATGCTCGGCTTAATTTTTGAAATAGTTCTGATTTTTTAATTTCTGTTAAAAACCCAAGCTGTCCCATATTCACGCCTAATATTGGGATACTCCGCTTTATCATTCGGCGTGCAACACTTAAAAATGTTCCGTCTCCACCAAGTACAATTATAAAGTCACACTTTTGAATAAGATTGTCTGTTGGACCACTCAATGTTTCAATGCTTTGAGTTCTTAAAAATTCAACAGTTTGATCTGCTAGTTTTTGAGCTTCTAAAACTTTTTGCTTAACTACAATTCCAACTTTTTTAGCTAGAGATATAGTTACACCATTTTCCATGTACTAAGCACTGGCAAAGCTTTTTCTTTCCACTCCTGAAGATTTTCAATGAGGTCTTTTTCCAAGAGCTCTGCTAGAAAAATGTAATTATTAGCCCGTTTTGCATCCAGCAAATCGTTCATAATACTTACTAAAGAAGCCTCCGCAAGTGCAACTTTAGGGTTTAATCCCACTTTTAAAGCAGCCTTAACCGCACCAATAGTTTGAATAAATAAATCCAAGCCATCTAATGCCTTTACAAAATAATTGTCTGCTGTGACCATGTTTTTCTTTGTATAATTCTGGCTAGCTCGGCCAATATTTAGTATTAATTGATTGATGTATATTGTTAAAGTATTAATCGTCTCATAAGCCAAGTCTGAGGGGTGTGCTGTCATTACCTCGATATCACCAACTTCATTTAATGTCCGTGTTTTTAGCAAGGATTCTTTTTTTTCTGAAAGTTCTTCACCGTTGATTTTCATAGAGGAGATCACTTGATTTTCTTGATTTAAGGTTTCATTTAACCCTTTAATAAAATCCTCAAAAAGAGCTTCAGTATTAATTTGAAACTCTCTCTTCTCACCATTAATTCGAATCATTTTACTGCTTGTAACATCTTGTCGCATAATTTAACCCTCCTTGTATTGCTCACTTGTGTAGCGTTTAGAGCAACTTCTAGCAATTGCTCTATAATAGCTACGTTTTGGGATAATTCACGGTACGTCCCCTCTGATAATGTAACTAGTTCTTCAAGATGTGTGCTTTGAATATTATCTTTTGCTACACGCCATAGCTCTATAAGAGGTCTGAGATAAAACACGCTACTTTGTAATTCCTTAAGTAACGCTTCAATCTCGTTTAATTTTTCTAAAGAAGATTGGAGTTCAGATTTGTTTTTTAAGTTTTCCAGCATTTTTAAGCAATAAAATCTACCAAATTCACTTAAGCGGCGAATAGTACTCAATGCTTCAACAATAAGGTTTAGCTTAGTTAGTGTTTCGGGCTGATCGGGACCGCCAATCTTGGGAATCTCAAGATCTTCAACAAAACCACTATTTCTAAATTCTGCTAATAAGTAGTAACTCTTTAAAAAGAAGTTGTATGCCTCGTCAATTTGGAAATTTTTCGCTGTGACTTCATTTCGTACAGATCCATTTGAACATGAAATAAGCCGTGTGGTTGCATGGGCAACAGCGGTTGTCACCTCTTCTTTATTTAAAATTTGACTTACCGCAATGAGGAGATCCTGTATGTTTACATTTTTAATGTTTAAAATATGGTGGTCATCCCCATAGGGACCTGTTTCTTCTGGTCTTACATTGCCATAAGCCAGATAAATAATTTTTGTATTACAAATAGATGCGAGATGAACCATAGCGGTATCAGGTGTAATAATATAATCACAAGCCTTGACCCAAGGAACATTTTCATGAAAACGAAGTGTTCCAGCTAATACCGTGCAGTTGCTTTGTTTTTCTGGTCGGACACTTGAAATTACTTTTTCAATTCTAGATAAATCTGAGGCAGATCCAAAGAAAACAAGTTCATTATATCGTGTCGAATTTGCATCATGCAAATTCTCCGGGTCTTGAACTAAAGCATTGCATAGTAAAGACCAGGTTTCTAGATGCGGTGTTTTTGCAGCTTGACTTGCCGAAAGTTGAATTCCAATGCGCAAACCACACTTTTTTAATGGGATGCTTATTACGGGTGGATTAAGAATTTCTACGGGCCATCCCCCTAAAACTTCTCCTGAAATACGCATGAAAAGATCATTTAGGTGCAACATGTTAATATTTTTACTCATGACTTGAGCATAAAAATATTGGCTCCATGGATCGCGAATAAAGTAAGCTCCATCTTGAGCTCGAATAGATCCTGTTTTCTTATAAGACCAAATAAGATGCGCCAAATAAGAGCTTGCTTCAGAAAATGTTAGATTGATCAGGTGGTCATACTCTAAAAAAGCAAACTCCCCAAGCCAGATTTTTAACTTTTCTAAGGCTTCTTGTTTTGTTGTTGGATTGGGTATTGAAATATATGGCCCCAGGATTTCTTGAGACGGAAATTCAATCAGTTTATCAATATGTGGCGAAAGTCGTGCTGCATCTGCAAATGTGTTTCTAGCCACGAAAGTGATATGAGTTTGTGGATTTGCTTTTTTAATAGCCTGTAGCGCGGGAAATGTTTGTAAAATATCCCCAAGTCTCGCAAGCTGTAAAACAACAATTCGCATTAAATTTTCTCCTTTTTAATTACACACGCAAGTTTCCTAGCGGTACTTGCGATTTTTGTTCTTCTACAAGCGCGTCCAAAATTTTTTCAATAAGGGCCAAATCCAGGTCTTCTTTTAAAGAATTTTTATTTTGGCTACCTTCAGGTGTAGTCATAGTAATCTCCTAATTTATTTATTTAGAACCATATTTTTTATTTTTTGTTCTAAATCTCTTGCCCCCTCGTGGGTTGGGTTGATTTTTAGGATTTTTTGTACTTGCCCTAAGGCCTCCTGTGGCTTTTCTTGATAAAATAAAATCCCTGCATAGCTGTATAAAATGTTTGTGTTGTTTGAGTTTGTTGCAAGATATAGTTTTAAAAACTCTGCCGCAGAATTAAATGATTTTAACTCATAGGCACACTTCACTAAATTATAAATAGCAGGTAAGTTGTTAGGATTAAGTGTAAGGCTTTGAGCAAAGTAATCATGAGCTTTTTGAAGTTTGTTTTGAGCTAAAAAAACCATGCCTAATCCACAGATCGCGTTTTCATTTTTTGAGTTCAGTTCAATAGCTTTTTCAAAATGTTTTTGAGCAGTTTCTTGGTCTTGTTTTTGTAAAGCAAGGCTTCCAACATTGACTTGTAAAACATCTGATTTTGAGTTGATTTCATAAGCTTTTACGTAATGGTATTCTGCTTTAGAAAAATTTGATAAACGAGTAAAACAATTTCCCAAAGATTTATGAAAGTCAAATTCTTCTTCCTTTTTAAGACTTGCTAACCCTAATGCAAGAATAAGGGTTTCAATAGCCTCTTTGTCTTTTCCAGATCGAATTTGAAGTGCAGCAAGGGATTGATAGAATGAAAGTTCAGAAGCATAGGCAATTGCTTCTTTATAATATCGTTCTGCTTTGGGGTATTTGTTTTCTTTTTCGTATATTCGCGCAATATTTGCTAAGGCTTGTGGAACGCAAAGGCCATGATGAACAAGACTGAACAGAATATTTCTTGCGAGAACGTATTCTTGGCTATTTTCTAAAATAAGCGCATTTTTAAGTAAAAAATCGGGATCATGTTCAAAATGGTTATCAAGAGATTTTTTTTGTGAAAGCTCTAATGTTTCATTTACCATTGTATTAATAGATAGTGGAACGGTACTTTCTGAAATGGAGTTTAAGTTTAAGTGCTGTCTCGTTCTTTTTACTCGAATAATAAAATGAGCATAATCGGCATCATCGTCAAAACGCTCCAAAACCTCTTCAATGTCATCTGTAATAAGGGGTTTTCTCTTGTGATTTGGTGGTAACTCAACAGCATCCACAATCATATCCTCTAGCGCTAATTTTTTTATTCGGTCAACTTCAAAAGGCATCCCATTTACCCCCACTAAAATAATATAACTTCATTATGCTTCTCGGTCCACTAACTTTGGCCCTACGGCAGATTCTACCTGGCTTAAAGGAGAGCGGTATGCTTGGATTGTTTTTCTTCCTGTTTGTATGGTGTGTAGCTTTTGGATTGTATCTTTTTTTAGCGCGTCAACATCCCGTAAAATGATCGTATCAATTAAAATAATTTCGTTTAGAAGGCCATCTTTTTCACGAAGTAATTGCTGGACCTGTGTTTTTATTTCATCAGTAAATAAGGAATCTAATAGGGCGGGGTTTTCTTGATGTGACTGCAAATAAACCATAACATCGGCTTCAATCTTTTCTAGTACATTGATAAGTCCTTGTCTTTGTATTTGAAATAATTCTAGGTTAGTGGCATCCCCCTTTTTAATCTCCTCAACAAACTTTTCACAAAGCTTATAAAAATTTCGAAAGCACAGATTTTTTCTTTCTAAGAGTTGAACAAACTCTTGCATATATAGTTACTCCAATTTCGAGGTAGTACTAGATACTTGTTTTACCGCACCAACCCAGCCCTCGTAGAGCTTCTCGAGAAGCCTTAAATTAGTTTCGAGTGGTTTTGAATCATTTTTAATATTTGCTTCTGTAAGCTGCTCAATCATAAAATTGTAAAGCCTCTCTAGCTCTTTGCTGATTTCGCCGCCAACTTGGTGATCTAAAGATAAAGATAATTCGTTAAGAATGTCGTGAGTTTTTATTATATATTTGCCTTTCTCTGATAAGTTTTTTTCTTTGGATGCTTGGATCGCTTGACGGGTATACTTAATACAAGACTCATATAACATTAATAGCACTTGGCCACGATTAGCTGTAGTAACTGCTGTTTGTTTATATCGATTTAGGCCATAGTTATTACTCATGTTTTTTTACTCCTTTATTAAGTGGTCTCATCTTAAATTGCTCCTGCCAATAAGCCCGGGCTTCCAAAAGACTGTTGCAGGTATTGTTGTTGCCCTTGCATAGAGTTCATAAGCCCCTCTAATTGCGAAAACTGTCTTCGTAAAGTAGCTTCACGTTTTTGCAAATTCATTTCTTTTCTTGTAATATCTTGATCCATTATTTTGATACGATCTCGAATACCTCTTTCTCTACCACCCAACACCCCGGTATCCGTGATGATAAAATTTTCAGTCATTTCTTTAATTTTCCAAATAAAATTTCCATACCCAGAAAAAAGATTTGCAACCTGATCAAAGTTAGCCATTAATTGTTTTTTAAATTTATTTTCATCAAAACTAAGAAGACCTGTTTTCTCAAATCGAACTCCAACCTCAGAAAGACGCATGAACCATTCTTCGTCTTCCCAATCATTGCCAACATTAAATTGCTCAAAGACCCAGTTGCGAATACGAGACTCAGCTGTCATCAGCGTCGTGTCACCACCCAGTGTCCTGCTCGTGTCGGAGTGGGCATCCAGTTTGTTTTGTTTATTAATAAATTCGAGAATCGCATTTAACGCATCCACGAGTGCTTTTATTTTTGCGGAAATTTTTGCATAGTCTGGTACAATATTTAATGTAAATTCAAAGTCTTCTTTTCCTTGGAGCAATTCTAAAGTTACACCAGGAAGTAACTCAAAGCGATTGGCTTGGCTTTCAATTTCAAATCCATTAAATTGTAAAAGTGCATTTTGAGCAGGTCTTTCATCGTCAACATAAAATCGGAAGTCACCATCTAAAAAATAAAAATAAGGATAAATAATATCGTTATCAACACCTGTGTTTTTTGCAGCTACGACCACACGCCAGGATCGATCTGACCCAGACCCATCATTAATAAGAGAAGCTTGTAGTCCCAAGGGCCTTTCGCTGTTAATTGCGCGGACAATTCCTTTTAAAGTATTGTTGCTTGGACCAATGTAAACGCTTTTACTATCCCCATCTGGCAAGTCATATGTAAAATAACCAATTCCAATTTCATCATCTGGACTTTCATAGCCATCTGAAATCATAGAGTGCCTACCTGCAATTTGATCGATCTGCAATTGGTATTCACCCGGCTCTGCAAAATCTTTGTCGATACCAACATCAAGCAAGTCTTTTGCAGGCCACTCTGCTTTGAGTTCCCGAAACTTTCTTAAGTTTTCAAGCTCCTTGTAAATTTCTTGAAGTTTTTTAAATTTTGATAAAAAATCTTGAAATAGTTTTAAACGTTCTTCTTCTTTTGTTTTTCTAGCTTCAATTTGTCGGATGGGCGCACCTTCGGCGTGAACAATATCTTTTACAACTTGTTTAAATTTTCCACCCCCGATTGGGCTTGCAAAATCCACCACTTTTAACTCCATCTTCCTTGACAGAGGCTTGATAAACAAAAACCTTGGGCGGGCTTTTGATACCCCTTACTAGAATTATAGCGGTATTTCCTGCTAAAACACAATCTCTTCTATCTTGTTTTTTTTTACAGTTAAAAGATGGATGAATTTTATAAATCTTCCGTTTTGGAAAGAAATGTTTCCACTGATTCCGGGAAAAGAATGCAGGTGGGTAAGTTTATCCTGCAGCTCTTCTCTTGATGCAATCGCACCACTGGACAGTATTGTTGCTAGAATATTACTCGCATCATATGCAACTTGCTCTACAAGTGCGGGCTCAGATCCAAAGGTTTTTTGGTATTCTTGTACAAATTTTTTTATTGAAGGTTTTGTGGAGGCAGCAAAGAAGCCATCTACAAAAACAGACCCTTCTGCAAATCCCCCCGCCCTTGTTAATAGTTCTGGGCTATTCCAGGTATTAATTCCCAAAAAAACTATCTTTTCTACATCGCGATAAGCAAAAGTGGGTAAAATTTGCCCTAATGTTTTTGGTTCTTCAGGAATAAAGACTGCCTCAAAATCTACAATGGGTTTTAATTGAAACATTTTTTCCCATTTTTTTGAGCGATTTTTTACTGGCATTGAATTTTTTAGTTGCTCTAACTCTTCAAGTTCAATGGATCTTGCATCGGGAGATGCTAAACCGATCAGCTTATCGATATTAGATCGAAAATCTGTTTCATCGGCAGTATATGTTTCATAGCCCCTAACAACTCCACCAGCTCGATCTAACTCATCCCAAAAAACTTTTGAATATTCTTCTCCAAATTTACTTGCAGGGGTTAAAATAGCAAAGTTATTTAACGGTAGGTTTTTACGAACATAACTTACTAAGGCATGTATTTGTATTGCTGGCGACAGTCCTGTATTAAACACAAAACTACTCGCTAAGGCCTCTTGCTGCGCCAGTGTTAACAATGGGATTCCGAGCTCGTGTGCTTTTTTCCCCATAGGTACAACAAGCTTTGAGGAAATGGGGCCTAAAATTGCACAAACATGATGCTTGTAAAAAAGTTCATCCATAATGCTCAGGGTACGATCCACATCGTTTTGATCATCCATCACTATCAAAGATAAGGGATTATCCTGAGTGCGCTCACTGGAGGAAGGTTTAAAAATATTAAAGGCCAATGCAATACTTTGTAGTGCTCGATAACCTACCTTTGAAAACTTACCTGAAAGCGTTAAAATCACACCGACTCTTTTAGGATCCACAACACCATAAAATTGAATTTTTCTTATATTTTCCATTGCTGAAAGGAAAAAGCTGCTTTTTGGATGGTTTTTAACTAATTTTTCGAAATAATATTTTGCCTGATTTCGATTGCCTTGCTGTATATAAAGTTTGCCAATTTTATAAAGTAAATTATCAGTTGCAAGAGATTGTTCAAAGCTCTCCTGTAGCTTTTCAAGAAATGAAACATTGTTGATGAATTCTAAAGTCTCACTTAAAAAAGCAAGCAGCGCATTGGTGGTAGTTTTTTTTTGTTGAGCAGATGTGTTTTCAAGTGCGTAGAGAATACTTTCTAGGCTCCTTTCGTAGTTTTGTTTTTGTTTTTCAAGCTTTGCTTTTAAGATATAAAATTTTGCCCGGTGAGAAATATCCAAGATTAGAGTAGTTACCTTTTCAATCGTAATATAAGCCTTTTCATAGTCTTGTAGCTCAAAGTAAACAAATGCCAAATTGTATGTTGCTATCATTTGAAGTTTTTCGTTTTGTGTTATTTCTAGAGTTTTTTCAAGTGATACAATTGCTGTGGAGTATTGTTTTAAAGCAATGCAAGATAATGCTTGTAAATGAGTTGTCTGATCTAAATAGACACTTCTTGGATATGTTTTTATGAAAACACGTGCACGCTTAAGCGCGATATCATAGTTTTTTTTTCTATATTGTGAGACAAGAGCCGTGTATTCCCTTGCATCAGGAGTCTCTTGGGATTTGGCTTGTTCTAAAATTTCTTCTTCTGATGCGCGACTTGATTTTGAGGATGTAGCACAGCCAATACTTAAAACAACAACAAGAAGTAAGCTGATTTTTGAAAACATAAGAGATTTTAACTTAACACAAGGGGACTATTGTCAAAAGCTTTTCGTAGCGAAAATTGTTACTTTTGTGCTACTCCTGCGTCAGCTTTGTTATAAAGGCCGGGCATTGCAGCAGGCCAAATCGAATGTCTGCCGGAGCATTTAACCGAGATATTGCAGTAGAACGGGAATCCGGCACAGTTCCTTAACTATAAATCTAACTGAATACAAATGGCGCGATCCAAAGCTGACATTTGATCCTTAGAAACTTTACCCAGCCATCTTTTTAGACGCTCTTTTGCTACTGTCATTATTTGATCGGCCATTGCTTTGGATTGTTTCTTATTCACCGTAACTAGGGCTTCGAGTTGTCAAGTCGTTTCGCTCCTTAGTTTAGGTAAAATTTTTGTATTAATAATTCAAAAATAATGCTATTTCTTGAATCATGATTTCAAGATATATAAACATAAACAACGATTATTCTTATATTTTTCTTGGTCCACGGCAAACAGGTAAAAGTACTTATCTGGAATCAATTGGGAACGAAAAAACTTGGGAAATTAACTTGCTTGAGCAACGAACTTATTTAAAATACTCCCATAATCCTACGCTGTTTCAAAAAGAAGCGCATTATCAAATCCAAAAAAAAAGAATAGATCGAATTTGGATTGATGAAATCCAAAAACTTCCTTTTTTACTAGATGAGGTTCAGCTTTTAATAGATCAAACAGACTGCAAGGTTTTTCTTTCAGGATCAAGCGCACGCAAACTCAAGCGGGGTTCAGCAAATCTTCTGGGAGGAAGAGCCTTAATGCGTCGGCTTTATCCATTTATTTACCAAGAAATTGAATCCCTTTTTAATCTGGAAGAAACATTACAATATGGACTTTTACCCAGTATTTTCCAGAAAAAAATCCCACAAAAAAAGGACCTTTTGCGAGCATACGTTGAAACTTACCTCAAGGAAGAAATTCAAAACGAGGGTTTAGTACGGGGTCTTGGGGGATTTTCACGTTTTCTTGAAGTTGCAGCACAATCCTGTGCTGAACCTTTGAATTATTCTAAGATTGCAAGAGACTGTAACTATCCTCCTAAGACCGTTCAAAACTATTTTGAAATTCTTGAAGACACATTAATTGGAACTCGTCTTTATGTATGGAACAAAAGCGTAAGGAAGCAACTTAGCCACCATCCGAAATTTTATTTTTTTGATACAGGTGTATCTAATGCCTTACTGCACAGACTTCATGATCCATTAGATCCTTCACTACGAGGAAGAGGTTTTGAACAATGGCTCTTTCACGAAATTCGTGCGCGAATTGATTACGATCAAAAAGACTTGCAGCTTTATTACTGGCGCACACAAGCTGGAGTCGAGGTGGATTTATTGATTGCTAGAGGCTCACAACTCCTTGCAGCTCTTGAGTTCAAATCTCATGAAACCTTAAACTCTGAACACTTTCGTGGCCTCAATACTTTCCATGAGGAGCACCCAGATATTCCACGTTATCTTGTTTTTACAGGCAACAATCCTTATCTCGAAGAAGGGGCGCAAGTGATCCCTTGGGAACTGTTTCTAACACAAGAGTTACTAAAGATTGGTAAGTAGGTGCTTGGGTTACACTAAACCACGAACAGTTATTTTAAAAATAAATTATTATGTAAAAATAGAAACCTATGTTTCTATTTTTACAGTGGTATAATAAAACAATGGCACATGAGAGAAAACGACATGCTGAAAATAGTGTACAGAGATTACTTGCATTTAGCTCTATTGTTGGTGTTTTTGGACATCGCCAAGTAGGTAAAACCACCTTGATCTCACACCTTTGCTCCGAATACATCACGCTTGACCTTAGGGCTCAATTAGCGCGCATCGAGGAAGACCCTAGTAAATTTCTTGATTCTACAATCCACTTTCCACTAGCAATTGATGAGGCCCAAAATGCACCCACACTTTTTCCTGCACTAAAAGAATATGTCCGATTGCATAAGCAGCCAGGCCAATTCTTGCTGTCTGGATCCGTTCGATTTACTTCTCGCAAAGCAATCCGTGAGTCGCTGACTGGAAGAATTGTTCATATTGAACTTCTGCCATTTACACAATCTGAGATGGATGGTCGGCCCATCAACCAAGCTATTTTTTATGCTCTTGCTAAAAACTGGCATGATCTTGGGTCTTTGAAAGTCAGTCGAGACAAAGATATTGTGTTAAGTTATTTGCGGACGGGCGGGTTGCCTGGTGTATGTTTTATTCGATCAAATTTTTTGCGTTCACAGCGGCTAGAGTCACAGCTAGAAACGGTTCTTGAGCGTGACCTTAGATTAATTTTTGAAACACGCTTGCCATTCAGTACCTTGAGAAATGTTTTAGTAAATCTAGCCATTCTTCAAGGCTCTCCCCTGGATCTTCAAAACCTATCTCGCAAAACCAGAGTTTCGGTACCTACTTTACGCAAACTTTTGAGTGCCTTTGAGTCTGCTTTTCTGATTCGTACAGTCTTAACTGAAGGGACAGAAAAACATCCGGTTATTTTCTTTGAAGACCAAGGCGAAGCAACTCATTTAATGAACCGACCGCTTGATCCTTTGACAGAAATGACTCGATTCTTACTTGCACAGATCCGACCTCCACTAGCATACCAATCTAAACATCACACAGATATCTTCCAGTATCGTACACGAGGAGGAGCATTTGTACCGATTGCCATTCGATCTAATTATAAAGTTTTAGGATTGATTCCAATGCTTGAAGAAAATCCAGCTAGACAAGCTATGGGCAGTGCGGTTTCTTTTTTAAAGAACTATCCAAAGTCGTGTGTTGTCTTTGTACACCCAGGGAAAAAGACCCACCGAATTTCAAGCGATATGATTAGTTTGCCAATCTCAGTCTTTGCTTAGAGCCTATAACAGTGGGTTTATTACTTTAAGCTTTGGAAATTTAGAAAAATCTCGATCTGCTGACCAAAGCGTACGGACACCAGACTCCATGCAAATTGCTGCAATTCTTGCATCATGAATTTGTCCATTAGTAATATGTGCTTTTCGAACAAGTTCAGATAAGACGCGTAAATACTGACTCCCTTCTGTTAAAAGCACCAGATGGGGTGACTGGATTATAAATTCAATGAAAGTTTTGATTTTGGATTTTTTCAATTTCTATGATTTTTCTAAGCGACTCTTCTACAAGAGCTCTTAGTGTTGTTTTCTTTAACACCAAAATTTTTTTTATTTCTGAATATATAGAATTAGATATCTCTATTGTTGTCTTCATATATATATATATATCATTAAGTGGCACAAAAAACCACGAAACTATATTGGAAAACTTTTTAATGTGCTTAATGCTAAAATTTTTAGAGAATAGCTGCTGTGAGTATTGTTTTACTGTGTATTTTTATTTTCATTCTTGTTTTATTAAAGCAACCACTTTTTGTTATATTGGGTTCTGTTTGTGTTTACTGTTATGGTTTCTTAGGAAACCTTCCGCTGTCTGGAATTATAGAAGACCTTTATTTTGCTTGTGATAAAGAAATTCTGCTTTCTATCCCACTATTTATTTTGGCTGGAAACATCCTTGCTCATGGAGGAATAGCGAAAAAATTAATCGATATTACAAAATCTATAACTGCACCCATACCCGCCGGACTCGCTATTGCTGCAGTTCTCTCCTGTGCTTTATTTGCAACAATCTCGGGATCCTCACCTGTTACACTTATTGCAGTTGGATCGGTGTTGTATCCAGCTCTTTTAAAAGCGGGTTATAAAAAAAAATTCGTGTTGGGTTTACTTAGCGCTGGTGGCACTCTAGGGATCATCCTCCCACCTAGTATCCCTATGATTGTTTTTGCTGTCACAACCAATGTTTCAGTAACGGACTTGTTTCTTGCAGGTGTTTTGCCTGGGCTATTTTTAGCTTTTCTACTGATGGCTTATAGCGTAGCACAAGGCCATTCTATGCCACGCGGCAAATGGATTTGGAAAAACATTTCACAGTCTTTTAAAAAAGGGCTTTTAGCCCTTTTCATGCCAGCTATCATTTTAGGTGGAATTTATTCTGGCTTTTTTACTGCTACTGAATCTGCAGCAGTTGGAGTTGCATATGCCCTTCTGATTGAGTTTTGTTTTTATAAAGAACTCAACATCAAACAGTTGCCTTTGATTTTTACGGAAAGCTCAAAAATGCTTGGCTCATTATTTTTAATACTTGTATTTTCAATTAGCTTGAACAAGTTTATGACTTTTGAACAAGTGCCACAACATTTAGTAAACACACTTCAAAAATTTATTTCAAATAAAACATCTTTTCTTATTGGAGTAACCCTACTGCTTCTATTTGTTGGCTGCTTTATGGATATCATCAGCGCAATTTTAGTGCTTGCACCCCTACTGACACCTGTTGCAATCCACTTTGGAATTCATCCCATTCATTTTGGCATCATCATGATTGTAAATCTTGAAATTGGTTATTTAACACCACCTATTGGAATTAATCTTTTTGTGGCTTCTAGTATTTTTAAAGAACCATTCGGAGTAGTGGCCAAATCTGTTTTTCCGCTCGTCCTAGTAATGCTTTTGGGACTTTTTGTGATTACCTTCACTCCTTCTCTTTCGCTTTTTTGGATCCACTAGTGACTTCTTGTAAAAATTTCGAATTTGGATAAAGTAGCGATTGAAATTAATCACTATAAAAACAAGGAGGTTCTTTCTATGGTTTCAAAAAATCAAAAGCATTTCATCCTTTTTATTTTATTATGGCTTTTTCTCCCAATAACAAGTCACGCGCAGCTTAGCTCTTGGAATCAAACCACTGTAAAGAGTGCCTTTCTTAAATTCATTGCTTCTGTGACCTCTCCTAGCTCAAAAGATTTTTTAAAAAAAGAAGATCGAGTTGCTGTTTTTGATTTTGATGGAACTATATTTGCAGAATATCCGATTTATAGCCAAGTTCGCTACTGCTACTCCAGATTAAATGAGCTGAGCCAAACCCATAAAGAAATAAAATCCAGCGCAATTTATAATACCATGACAAAAGAAAGTGAATCTTCTTTTGCTAAATCCAACCATGAAACACTTGAGAAGTTCTGGGCAACGTGTGTTTCTAACCAAGACACTACAACGATCTATTCTTCTGTTTTAAAATGGATGGAGCAAACAGCACATGAGTTGCTCAATCGAAAGTATAGTGAACTTTACTATTTACCAATGAAAGAAGTCATTGATTATCTACACAAGAAGGATTTTAAAGTTTACATCGTCAGCGGAAGCATGAGTGTGTTTTTGCGTGGTTATGTAAAAAAAGCTCTTGGAATTGAACCGGAAAATGTTTTAAGCAGTGAAACAAAGACAGAACTGATCACAGTCAATAACCGTCTTGAGGCAAATCTAGTCCCTGAGTTTTCTTTAATGAATGACAAAGAGCAAAAAGCTTTAAAGATTGAACGCACTCTTGGTCGCAGACCTGTGGTGGCCTTTGGAAATAGCGATGGGGATGTTGCAATGCTAACGTATACAAAATTTTCTGATACAGCCAAAGGCTTTGCTGCCCTCGTTCATCATGACGACGCTAAACGTGAGTTTGCTTATGACGTTAAATCCACCGTAGGAGCCTTAGAAAAAGGCTTGGCTGAAGCTAAAACACGGGGATGGCACGTGATTAGTATGAAAAATGACTGGAAAACTATTTTTGTAAACCAAAAATAATCAAAAAACCTTTACGGATCTACAAAAACAAATCTACCGCTCTTTTACTCTGCCCATCAAAAAAACCATTGAACCAATGTTCCGGGTCTGCTGAGCGTACATCTCCAACCCCTCAAAACCACCCAAAATCAGTTCTG